>OGUD01000372.1_pt1 | contig 40079 bp, 26 predicted proteins | sample 1573671 | NCBI WGS metagenome assembly OGUD01 (sample SAMEA2582065, study PRJEB24529) | metagenome | biome: Human gut stool | place: China | collected 2011 | reverse complement strand
ACATATCGGAGAACATGCTGAGTGTCTCTAAATTAGTTATCGAAAGATGGTACCATGGTTTGCGGAGCAGACCTCTGTGTTCGACTGAGCTAAGCTTCAAATATCCACTTGCCATGAGTAGGCTCCATATAGCGTTCTCGTCTGTGTCAAGCTGGCTGAATATAATCTGCTCATCGAAACTTACCACTATTTCGCCGCCGTTTAAAAGCTCTTCCATCATCTTCTTTACATCAGGAGAAGCAGTGCGTATGAGCTTGTTGACAAGGGAATTGGCGCTTGTCGATGCCCAGTAAGGCTTAAGTTCCTTTTCGGAAAGGAAGTTAATTATTGACCAAGGATTATAAATGTCTGTGTGTGAACCGAATGTAAAGCCGTCATACCACCATTTTACATCTGTTTTTCTTTCTGACAAGTCAAATAAATCAAGAGCTTCAAACACTTCCGATTCTGTGAAGCCGAAATATGTGCTGTACTTTTCTGAGGTCGTTGTTATCACGCTTAAGTTGTTCAAGTCGGAAAATATTGACTGCTTTGATACTCTTGTGATACCTGTCATCACCGCACGTTCAAGGTAAGGGTTAGTCTTGAAAGTGTTGTTAAAAATATTACGCATAAACGAAGTAAATTCGTTCCAGTATCCATTGACGTAGGCTTCCTGCATCGGAGTATCATACTCATCCAGCAGCATAATGACTTTCTTTTTGTAGTATCGTTCCAGATATCTGCACAATGTATTGAGTGAGGAGTAGCTGAGCACGTCATCCATATACATGTTCACGTCATTAAATATCTTTTTCTCATTGTCGCTGAATAGATTGCTTTCCAATAAAAAACGGTTCTGTTCATACAACTCAGCTATCTGTGTCTTAATCTGCGTTTTGGAATCCTGTAGATTGTCCGCCTTCACGCCTGCAAAGCTTAAGAATATAACAGGATATGTGCCCTGCAACTGTCTATATTTATCGTTATTCCATATATTAAGTCCGTCAAATAAATCTCCACGGTTTGAATATCTGTTTGAAAAGAAGCAGTTAAGCATGCTCATATTAAGAGTTTTTCCAAAACGGCGTGGGCGTGTTATGAGTGTCACATCATCGCCAGCTTCCCACCACGCCTCAATGAAATCTGTTTTATCAATATAGAAGTAATCGTGCTCCCTGAGAGAGGCAAAATCCTGCTTGCCGATGACAACTTTCATTCCCCAACAGCCCCCTTTAAAATACACCATAGCTTATATCTGAGACTAGTTTAACATAATGTATCATTTTTAGCAATTAAATAATGTATTTTGCAATATTTTTCTTCGGAGATTAATATTGGTTTTTCTATGTGATTAACATCATATTTTTATTAGTATTTTTTATATCATTAATATTATGTCCTTTATTAATATCTTTTTTTAATATCAAGAATTATATCTATCTTCTATAATTCCACAAGCAATTAAATGTCAAATTGGGACGAATTACTTATGAAGTAGTTAGAAGAAGTTGAAGAAAATTTGAAGTTGCACATTCCGCTTGTAAATACTTCTATGATAAAAAGCTATACTTGTGAATAACATCACTTTGTGAGAAGCTTAGGTGTTCTTAGAACTCTATTAAATGTACAGTCATGGCGGACATTAATGTTAGATTTTATCAGAGTTTTTAGAACATCTTGCTTCGTACAATGGAATTGCTATTCACAATTATAGCTTATTTATATTGTATTATAAATTTTTATATATTATCAAATTAACTTCTATGATAACTATTAAGAAGCTCCTTCTTAACATCATAGAGCTTGTCGGACAAATCGACATGGATTTCCTGCGGATTCTCGAAACGTCTCGACTCATCCCAGAGAGTGTTAAGCTCCTTCTTGCAGTAGCTCTGTATGTCCATGACAGCAGGTGTATCGTATACACATTCGCCCTTTAAGAATATAGGAACCATAATCTCGCGTACTGTGTAGGTGCCGCCCTTTAAGAGTGTTTTCTTCCATGTGTGTATTGGGTCGAAAATCATGAGGTCTTTATTCTCGTCAAAGTGCTCATCAGCAAATGCGATGAGGTCTGCTTTAATCTTGCCATTTTGCTTGTCATAGAGACGGAATACAGTCTTATTGCCGGGGTTTGTAATCTTCTCTGAGTTCTCGGAGAGCTTAATCTTAGGTATAAATTCTCCTGTCTTTTCATCCTGTACTGCGGCAAGCTTGTATACACCGCCGAATGCAGGACAGTCCTTGGCTGTTATGAGGTTAGTTCCCACACCCCATGATGTGATTGTTGCGCCCTGATTCTTGAGTGATGAAATCAGGTACTCATCAAGGTCGCTTGAAGCTGAGATGACTGCGTCTGTAAATCCGGCATCATCAAGCATCTTACGGGCTTTCTTGGACAGATATGCAAGGTCGCCGGAGTCGAGTCTTATTCCATAGAAGTTAGACTTGATGCCTGCCTCCTTCATCTCCTTGAATACACGGATTGCATTAGGAACACCTGAACCGAGTGTATCGTAAGTGTCAACGAGAAGTATGCAGGCATCAGGGTAGAGCTCGGCATATTTCTTGAATGCAGTGTACTCGTCAGGGAAGCTCATTATCCAGCTATGTGCGTGTGTGCCTTTAATCGGAACATCGAACATCTGACCTGTGAGAACGCAGCTCGTTCCTATACAGCCGCCAATCATGGCAGCGCGTGCGCCGTAAAGACCGGCATCAGGACCCTGCGCACGTCTAAGACCGAACTCCATGATACCGTCACCGCCAGCAGCATAGACAACTCTTGATGCCTTGGTTGCGATAAGGCTCTGATGGTTTATAATGTTAAGAAGTGCAGTCTCGACAAGCTGTGCTTCCATGATAGGTGCTACAACCTTCACAAGCGGCTCGCGAGGGAATACAACTGTTCCTTCAGGAATGGCATATATGTCACCTGAAAAATGGAAGTTGAGGAGATAGTCTAAGAAATCTTCGTCAAACAGCTTAGTGCTTCTAAGGTAGTCAACATCATCCTGTGAAAAGTGTAAATCTTTGATATATTCTATAGCCTGTTCAAGTCCGGCAGCGATGGAGTAGCTGCTGTCAAAAGGATTCTTGCGGAAAAATGCGTCGAATACAACGGTAGGGTTAGTGTGGTTCTTAAAATAACCCTGCATCATGGTAAGCTCATATAAATCGGTGAGCAGAGTTAAATTTTTTGAATCGCTCATGGTGAACCTTCTTTCTGCGATATACGCGTGTGAGTGTTTTTAATAATATACTATGTTAAAAAAATAACATAGTAATGCCCGCCCAAATTTTATAAAAGAAAATAATATAAATAATTTTTCTTTTGTATATAAAATTGAATAAAGTGTTGCCAAAAACCTAAAACAGAAGCATTTAAGCCGATTTTATGATGGTTTTATCTTTCCTGAACGGATACATTTTATCATAATTATACACAAGTTTGAATAGATTGCAAGGCGGATATCCCCAAAAATTGTTTGAAAATTATATTATATGACAAATATTTTTGTTAAAAAATCTACAGTGTATTGTTAAGGTATGCTTTTTGAAATATAATTAAACATAACATCCATGATGTGTACCTGCAAAATCATGGAAAACAATAAGATTAGGAGAAAGAGACATGCTAAGATTAATTATTACAGCTTTATTTCTGGTAGTATTTTTTATTTTCAGTATTCCTATGTTCGGCATACTGTGGGTTATCGGCAGATTCAACAAGCCGAAGAAGGATATTATTGCACTGAGAATTGTGCAGTGGGCATTTAAGGTAATCAGATTTTTGTGCGGTGTCAAAACGACGGTTATCGGATATGAGAATATACCTAAGGATGAGCCGGTATTATATGTCGGCAATCACAACAGCAATTTTGACACGATTATCGTGTATTCGATGCTTCCGGGGCTTACAGGGTTTGTGGCAAAGAAGGAGATGGAAAAGATTCCTCTTTTGCACCACTGGATGAAGCTGCTTTATTGCCTGTTCCTTGACAGAAAGAATATCAAGGAGGGACTTAAAACGATCTTACAGGGAATTGAATATATCAAAAATGGCATATCAATAACCATATTCCCTGAGGGAACGAGAAGCAAGACCGGTGAGATGGCACCTTTTAAGGAGGGAAGCCTTAAATTTGCTGAAAAGACAGGCTGCAAGATTATTCCTGTTGTGCAGAACAACACAAGACAGATTATGGAGGCACATTCTCCATTTATAAGGAAGACACATACAGTTCTTGAGTTTGGCGAGCCGATAGATGTAAAGTCGCTTGACAGGGAGCAGAAAAAGTTCCTCGGTGCTTATACTCAGGAGATTATTCAGAAGATTTATGACAAAAATAAAGAATTAGTATAAAAAATATGCATTATTTATTGATTTGCCATGCCATTGATATATGGTGTGGCAATATCTTTCAGGGCAGTATTTTCGAGACTGCTCTGAATATTTAATATATGCAGAAGTAGTGTTAAATGGCTCTACAGCTGCTTTGAGAAAATAGTTTCAGAAGAGGAGTGTTGCAGGATGAGTGAAATACATATGGAGATGTTTCCGCTTTGTGATGAGGACGGAAATTTTACGGGAGCTTTAAAAGAACGCAGTGCAGTGCATCGCGACGGAGATATGCATGGCGGTTCACATATATGGATAATGGAAAAGCAGGATGGGCATATTCGTGTACTTTTGCAAAAAAGAAGCGATGACAAGGATTCATTTCCAGGCTGTTATGACTGCTCATGTGCCGGGCATGTTGATGCCGGAGAGAACTTTACAAGTACGGCTTTACGGGAACTTTCTGAAGAACTGTCAGTTAAGGCTTGTGAGGATGAGCTTGAATTCCTTTTTAAGCAGCGTGTAAATGGCGAGTACAATTTTTATGGGGAACGCTTTGTAAACAATGAGGTGAATTTTGTGTACCTTCTAAAAAAGCATGTGGATATAGAAAAGCTTACTTTTCAGAAGGAAGAAATTCAGGGGTTATGCTGGAAGGATGCGGACGAGGTTCTTGAAGCTTTAAAAATGCAGGATGCAAGGGAGGCAGCAGGGGAGAAGAATATATATTCTCCGGGAAGTTATTGTATATGGACGAAAGAATTTAGTATGGTGCTTCAGGCTGTAAAAAATATATAGATGCAGCATCGCTGCAATTATAGAAAAGGTAAAGGTTAATGGAAACAGGACACATAGGCAGATTGATACGGTATGAACGAATAAGGAAGGGAATATCTGGTGAGTCGGTATGCAGGGGAATCTGTGATTTGAATATATATGACAAAATCGAGAATGAAAACTATAGTGTGGATATTCATATAGTAATGTTTGTACTTCAACGGCTCGGAATGGGTGCGGATATGGCTGGACGTTATCTGTGCAGAGATGAGTATGATGAAATGTCGGCAAGATTTGGCATACTGGAATTTTTAAAGGCGAACCAGCTTGTAAAGGCGGAAAAGGCTGTTTGCGAATATCATAAAAGGTACTGTAAAGACAATAAACTTAATGATCAGTTCAGGGAGTATATGAGTGCAAGAATAGCGGAGCTTGAAGGAGATATAAAAGGGGCATTAAGTCTGTATAAAAGTGCTGTTTCATACACAGTTTTGGACTATACAGGTGATTCGTTTATCTGCTTATCAAAGTATGAGTATTTTATGCTTGCAAATATTGCGCGGCTTACAGCGAGGCTTGGCAGAATACAGGAGGCGGAGGGGCTTTATGAAAGGCTGCTTTCATTCTGCAAAAATAAAAAACTTGAAAAGTGGATTCTGACCTGCATATATCCAAAGACAGTCTGTGAAATGTTAGATGTATATAAACCGCAGGACATGGGAAATTATGAACGCAGTGTATGGCTTGAGGAATGTGAGACTGCAATCAGGGTGCTGCGCGATACATCCAGACTTCATTTTCTGGGTTCGCTGCTAAAAAATATTGAAATACTGAGAAAACTGCTCGGAGATGAAGCCGACCGAAACTGGAGTGAGTTTTATAAACACTATGAATGGCTGAGAAATAAGTATGACGTGACAGGGGATTTGCTGGAATGGTATCCGTATTATAATGGGGATTGGGAGTTCTATCCGGTCGAAAAGCTGATTAACGAGCGCAGAAAGCTTTATGGCATGACAATAGAAAAACTTGCGGACGGAGTATGTACACCGGAGACAGTCAGCAGAATAATAAATAGGCGGGTTTCGCCAAGATACAGTACAGTGGAGGCATTGCTTGATAAGCTGGGACTTAAGGGAGTTATGTCAGAGCATGTTATTGTGTCTGAGGATTATGAGGCGTATAGGATATGGGATGAGATGGTAGGGTGTCAGTCAATAGAGGATGATGTTACTGGCAGGAGGTTGTATAAAAAATTAAAAGGGAAACTGGATATGAATATTCCTATAAATCGACAGGTATTGGATTATAAGCGCATTGAACTTGATATGAGCGTAGACGAAAATAACTATGAGGAATATGCAGATATACACGAAAAAATGTTAGGATTTCATATTGAGGATATAAAAAAGCTTACAATTTTTACAAGAATTGAAGGGATGATAATTAACAGATTTTTCTATTGTATGGACAGAATTAAAGATTATTCTAAACTTGGCATATTTGAAATTATGTGTGGTAGGTGTACAGGGGGGTTATGCAGGGCATTTGCGTGTGATTGTGAGGGTGTTATTGTACGTTGTGCAAGCTATACAGGTAATATTACAAAGTTTGAAATATCAAATACCTATTCAAAAAAAGGAATAGAATTGGAATTGGTTTGTGAGAGAACTCATGTTTTATCAAGCCTTATATATTGTATTTCATGGAATCATGTGGAGAGTGGAATAACAGCTTCGGATGATGATATTAAACTTTGTGAATGTGCTTATTGGATAGCTTGGATGCTCAAGGACAATAGACGTATGGATTTATATAGTCACTGGCTTGAAAAACATAACACCACTTCGCAAACTTAATTGTGAAGTGGTGTATAATTGGACTGAAATCATAACAATTATAGTTGATATAAACACATAGATATTAGTTTATATTGTTCTTGTTTAATAATTCATCTGAATATGTGGATACATAACCATTATTCATGCTATTGATAAAGTAGCTTCCGAGTGATGATGATACACTAAAAATAATAAGTAAAATTGCGATAATTGGACGTACATTCTTCTTCATAATAAATAACTCCTTTTATAAATATAAATGATGTTGGTGGCAAAAGGTATTTTGCCATCAATGATACTGGATTGTTTTGTGCTTTGCATTTCCGCAATTCTCAAAAACATTCATAATAGTTATTCATGTTTTTGGCGGGTTCTAGCTTGCATCAGCTTTCTGACTTGGAACCATAGTATCATATAAATGTCTGCTATAAGAAAGTATAGTATATATATTTATCAAAATCCATGACATTGAGGAAAAAAAAGATTATATGCAATGTCATGGATTTTGTGCTGATAGCATGTCATAATTTACATTACAAATATTTGATATGAATATGGAGAGCAAGTATGCAAATGAGACATGTTATAGAATACAATGGAGAAACAGCAGAGTTTTAATTTGAACTTTTTTCACAATTAAACTGTAGTGAGCGAATAATGGTTGAGTTTAATGGTGGCGAAGCATTGCTTAATTTTGATATGATAAAATCCAGTGTTACACAAATTTTGGAATATGCAAAAAACAAAAAAATTAATGTTGATTTTACTTTGCAATCTAATGGAACTATGTTGAATAAGGATATTATTGATTTCTTGAAAAGGTACGATATTCCGATTGGCATAAGCATGGATGGAGGAGAAAAATATAATATTGGCAGAAAATTAAAGAACGGGGATAAGGTATATCCTTTATTGCTTGACAAGATATCAATGTTAAAGAAACAGGGTAAAGATTTTTGTACACTATCCGTTGTAACAAAAAGTGGACAGTATAAGGATATATTAGGATTGCAAAAGCGCATAGGAAACATTGAATGTAGAATAAATCTGATAAATAAGGTAGGGAATGGGGCAGATATAAGTTTAACATCAAATGAAATTTCAAATAATTTGTTGATAAAAATATCTGGTTAAATAGGGTAAAGGTTAAATATTGTAAAAATAGATGGAATGAGATATTATACATATATTATATGGGAAAAACCAATAAAAAGGATATAAATATAAATTCAATAAAGAATAAGATTGACGAAATGTCGGGAGAACTTGAAAGAAGACAATTATTGGCTGTTAATCCATATGATTTTACCTATATATGTTATGAAACCGATGAAAAAGATAATATATATAGGGGAGCGGCATTTACCTCAGATGATGAAAATATAGTCATTTTTCCGCTTATGCGTGATTTTTCACAAATGCTTTCAATTATTTTACATGAAGTAATACACATTGAAGTCGAGAAAAGTGGAATGGAAATTCCCGACAATATATCAGACGAGGATTATGTCATAAAGGTAGAAAAAGATGTTATTAATAACTTAATGGAGAAAAATTTATGGTAAAGTATACGGATTATATTAAAAAAAGGAAATTTCTTTATTGTTGTTTATTTGTGTCATGTGTTGTTATGATGATATCTCAGGTCATTATTCCTATATATTTATCAAATATAAGTGCCGGTATGCTTGAACTTGAGTGGCGTGTTGTGAGAAACGGAGGTATAGCTATAGTAATTCTGGCGGCTGTACGTCTGATTTCAGAGTATTTATGGGGACATCTGGATTATTATTTGTCAAATAAGTCCTTGGTGGAAGCAGAGAATGATTACGTTCAGAAGTATCTAAAAAAAGAATATGCTTTCATAAGTGGAAATGATTTCATGTATTTATCGCAGCGAATAAATAATGACATTGTTGTGATTATGGATTATTTTAATGAAAAAGTTCCAATGGTATGCTGCCATGTTGCAAAGTTGTCAGGAATTATAGTGATATTATTTCTGCGAGACGTGGTTATAGGGTTGATTTCACTTCTGTGTATTATTTTTGTGGTTGTCGTGTATGTTGTATCAAGGAAAAAAATGTACGGGCTGAGTAAGAAGACAAGCGAGTCTGAATCGTATTTTTTTTCGTATGTGAGTGTAAAGCTGAGCCGCGTGAAGGAGATTAAGTTAGGTGCAAAGTATAGTGAAATCGGAAACGGTTTTGTGCAGATAGGAGATAAATATGTTAAAAATGCTGTAAAATATCTGGATTTTAGCAATCTGATTAATATTCTTGGAACATTTTTTATGACAGCGTTTTTAGCAGTGTATATTCTGATTTCCAGAGGAAGATATGATGCAGTGCAGGATATCAGTCTTGGAGCTACACTTGTCCTTTCCATATTTTATTTTCAGCAGATAATAGAGGATACAAGCTATCTTTTGGGTTATAGTGGCATGAGACAGAAATATTTGGTTTCTAAGACAAGGCTCGATAATATACTCAATGTTCCTGATGATGTTGATGGAAAAGTGCTGCCAGCCGCAATAACCGAGCTGGGCGGCGATAAGCTTGTGTTCAACTATGGTGAAAAAAAGATAATCGAAAATGTGAATTTTAATTTTAAAAAGGGAAAAATATATGGTATATGTGGGAAAAATGGTTCGGGAAAAAGCACATTGGTTCTTCTGCTGCTTGGAATCTTAAAGCCAATAAGCGGAAGTGTCAGCTGGAATAATATAGATATAAAGGAAATTAACAGAACGCAGATTATTAAAAATAATATTGCGGTTACATCACAGGAGCCGGTTCTGCTTGAAAAGACAATACAGGACAGCCTGTTTGAGAATGTGAGGACAAAGGAGATTACTGAGGATTACAGAGGTCTGCTTGAATTTGTAAATGGCAAGGAAAAAGGGCTTGCTACACCTGTCTATATTAATGGAACTAATCTGAGCGGTGGGGAAAAACAGCGCATTGCCATTGTAAATTCCCTGCTGAAGAAACCGGATGTGCTGATAATGGATGAACCGACCAGCGCTCTTGATGTGGGGAGCATCTCGCTGTTGTCAAAAATACTTGCAGCTGAAAAGCGTGAACGTATAACAATTATCATTTCACATGATAAGGATTTTATGGAAGTATGTGACGAGATGGTTGAGATAAAATAATGCTGGGTTTCACATAAAAAATACTTGCAATTTTAAATGAGCTATACTAGAATATTCACGGGTTTAAAGACTATGACGGAGACAGTAGATATCATCTGAAAGTCACAGAGAGCCGCAGGTGCTGGGATTGCGGTACGATTAGGGGGATGTTGAATATCACTCCCAAGTTGCTGTACGAAAGTGTCTGCGAGTAGATACAGACGTATTCCATACGTTACATGGAACGCATATGATGGTATGTCGGTGAATATGATGAGTATTTTATGACCTCTGCCATGAGAATGTGCAGAGGTTTTATTTTGTGAAAATGGAGGAATTAAAGATGTACGATAAGGTATCAGCAAATCGTAACGTCGTCGAGAGCGAGAAGGCTGTCGAGAAGTTCTGGAAGGACAATGACGTATTTAAAAAGAGCATGGAAATCAGGGAAGGCTGTCCGACATATATGTTCTATGATGGACCACCTACCGCTAATGGTAAGCCACATATCGGACATGTGCTTACAAGAGTTATCAAGGATATGATTCCTAGATACAGAACAATGAAGGGATATCTTGTACCTCGTAAGGCAGGCTGGGATACACACGGACTTCCTGTTGAGCTTGAGGTTGAGAAGCTGCTTGGTCTTGACGGCAAGGAGCAGATTGAGGAATATGGTCTTGAGCCGTTTATCAAGCACTGTAAGGAAAGTGTATGGAAATATAAGGGAATGTGGGAGGATTTCTCAGCGACAGTAGGCTTCTGGGCTGATATGGATAATCCTTATGTAACTTATCACAATGATTTTATTGAGTCTGAGTGGTGGGCATTAAAGCAGATATGGGACAAGGGACTTCTCTACAAGGGCTTTAAGATAGTTCCTTACTGTCCGAGATGTGGTACACCGCTCTCATCACATGAGGTTGCCCAGGGATATAAGTCAGTTAAGGAGCGTTCTGCTATCGTGCGTTTCAAGGTTAAGGGTGAGGACGCATATTTCCTTGCATGGACAACAACACCTTGGACACTTCCTTCTAACGTGGCTCTCTGCGTTAATCCGGATGAGACATACTGCAAGGTGAAGGCTGCTGACGGTTATACTTATTATATGGCAGAGGCACTTCTTGACAAGGTTCTTGGACACCTTGCAAAGGCAGAGGATAAGGAGGCAGGCACACCTGCTGTTCCGGCTTACGAGGTTCTTGAAAAGTACAAGGGAAGCGACCTTGAATATAAGGAGTATGAGCCGCTCTTTGCATGTGCGGGAGAGGCTGCGGCAAAGCAGAATAAGAAGGGACATTTCGTTACATGTGACGGCTATGTAACAATGTCAGATGGTACAGGTATCGTTCATATCGCACCTGCATTCGGTGAGGATGATGCCAAGGTTGGACGTAAGTATGACCTTCCGTTCGTACAGTTCGTAGACGGAAAGGGTGAGCTTACTAAGGAGACACCTTATGCCGGATTATTCGTTAAGAAGGCAGACCCATTGGTATTAAAGGACTTAGAGGCAGAAGGCAAGCTTTTTGACGCACCTAAGTTCGAGCATGATTATCCTTTCTGTTGGAGATGTGACACACCGCTTATCTACTATGCAAGAGAGAGCTGGTTCATCAAGATGACAGCCGTTAAGGATGATTTGATTGCCAACAACAAGACAATCAACTGGATACCTGAGACAATCGGAACAGGACGTTTCGGAGCATGGCTTGAGAATGTTCAGGACTGGGGTATCAGCCGTAACCGTTACTGGGGTACACCACTCAACATCTGGCAGTGTGAGTGCGGACATATGCACTCTATCGGAAGCATTGAGGAGTTAAAGAGCATGTCTGACAACTGCCCTGATGATATCGAGCTTCACCGTCCTTATATCGATGCAGTTACAATCAAGTGTCCTAAGTGCGGCAAGCAGATGAAGAGAGTTCCTGAAGTTATCGACTGCTGGTTCGATTCAGGTTCAATGCCATTTGCACAGCACCACTATCCGTTTGAGAATAAGGATTTATTTGAGAAGCAGTTCCCGGCAGACTTTATCTCTGAGGCTGTAGACCAGACAAGAGGATGGTTCTACTCACTGCTTGCTATATCAACACTTTTGTTTAATAAGGCACCTTATAAGAATGTTATCGTCCTCGGTCATGTTCAGGATGCCGAAGGCAAGAAGATGAGTAAGTCAAAGGGCAATGCGGTTGATCCATTTGATGCACTTTCACAGCATGGTGCAGATGCAATAAGATGGTACTTCTACGAGAACTCAGCTCCATGGCTTCCTAACCGTTTCCATGACAAGGCGGTTACAGAAGGACAGAGAAAGTTCCTTGGAACACTCTGGAACACATACTCCTTCTTCGTGCTCTACGCTAACATTGATAATTTCAATGCCAACGATTACAAGCTTGAGTACGATAAGCTCCCTGTAATGGACAAGTGGATTCTGTCTAAGCTTCAGACAGTTGTAAAGACAGTCGATGACAACCTTGCCAACTACAAGATTACAGAGACAGCCAAGGTATTAGAGGACTTTATAGATGAGCTCTCCAACTGGTATGTAAGACGCTGCCGTGAGCGTTTCTGGGCAAAGGGTATGGAGCAGGATAAGATTAATGCTTATATGACTCTCTACACAACACTTGTAACCTTCTGCAAGGCAGCAGCACCGATGATTCCTTTTATGACAGAGGAGATTTACCAGAATCTTGTTGCAAAGCAGGATAAGAACGCTCCTGAGAGCATTCACCTTTGCAGCTTCCCTGTTGCTAACGAGGCTTGGATTGACAAGGAGCTTGAGGCAAGCATGGAGGATGTTCTCTCCGCAGTTGTAATCGGAAGAGCCTGCAGAAATGCGGCTAACATCAAGAACCGTCAGCCAATCGGCAAGATGTACATTAAGGCTCCTTGGACACTCACAGAGTTCTTTGTTGAGATTATCGAGGATGAGTTAAATGTCAAGAGTGTTGAGTTTACGGATGATGTAAGGGCATACAGCTCATACAGCTTCAAGCCGCAGCTTAAGACTGTCGGACCTAAGTATGGCAAGCTTCTCGGCAGGATTCAGGGTGCACTTAAGACTATAGACGGAAATGCAGCCATGGATACACTCAATGAGAAGGGTGCTCTTGAGTTTGACTTTGACGGTCAGAAGGTAGAGCTTACAAAGGATGACCTCCTTATCGAGATTGCACAGACAGAAGGCTATGTATCGGATTCATGGAGTGGTGTCACAGTAGTTCTTGACACTAACCTCACACCTGAGCTTATTGAGGAAGGTTTCCTTCGTGAAATAGTAAGCAAGATTCAGACCATGAGAAAGGAAGCCGGCTTTGAGGTAATGGATACCATCACAATCTATGCTGACGGAAGCGATAAGATTAAGGCACTTCTCGATGCAAAGGCAGACCAGATTACAACTGAAATTCTTGCAACTAAGGTTGTAACAGGTGAGCTTGACGGATATACAAAGGAATGGGATATCAACGGCGAGCAGGTGACACTCGGAGTTAAGAAGAACTAAATATTCGGATTAAGGCGAAAAAGCTCGCCTGATTAGCAAATGCTTATACCGCAGCAGGCGGTGATAATTCTAGCTTATGGGATATATCACTGCCTGCTGCGGTATTAATTTTACATAATAGGATTCGGGTGGCAAAACATGCTGCTTTTGGCTGGAAATTAAGCAAAGTCCTAAAACACAAAGCTTCTTTCAAAAGTTGAGATATGCATAAATATAACTTGTTATACACGGCTAAGTTCGTAAGACATGTTTGAAATGCTAATTAATAGGAAATTTCGTTGAAATTCCTATTAGCTAAAAGCCTTCTGAGCAGGAATGCACTGCGATGGAGCGGAATTTTTTTCTATTCGGGCAGTGTCCGGAAATGGATTGTTCTAAATTGACATAGTTTCAAACTATGATAAATGCATATATTTATATATTTTTCAATGAACATACCTCAGATTATAATAAGTACAATTATTATTAATTGTTGGAGGGTATTATGCAGACATCAGTGATTGGTTTTCCGAGAATAGGTACACTAAGAGAATTAAAATTCGCTTCTGAAAAATATTTCAGGAAGGAGATTTGCACACTGGAGCTGTTGCAGACGGCGGCAGAGCTGAGGAAAACTCACTGGAATATGCAGAAAAATGCTGGTATTGATTATATTTCCTGCAATGATTTTTCATATTATGACATGGTGCTTGATACGGCGGTATTGCTTGGAATTGTGCCGGAGCGCTATAGTGAATTGAAGCTGTCCGAGCTTGATACATATTTTGCCATGGCACGCGGATATCAGGGGGAATCAGGTGATGTCAAGGCACTTGCCATGAAGAAGTGGTTTAATACTAACTATCATTATATTGTTCCGGAGGTTGAGGATAATACAGTCATCAAGCTGTCGGGAAATAAGCTATGGGATGAATATGAGGAAGCAAAAGCACTTGGTATTGAGACAAAGCCTGTTGTGATTGGACCGTATACGATGCTTAAGCTGTGCAGATATACAGGAAATAAAAAGGCACCGGATTATGTGGAAGATATAATAACAGCGTATCAGAGGATATTTGAAAAAAGTGCGGAGCAGGAGATTAAATGGATACAGCTTGACGAACCTGCGCTTGTGCTGGATATGGACGATGAGGACATTGAGCTGTTTTGCAGGATATACAATGCGGTTCTGTCATGTAAGGACGGCTGCCGTGTTTTACTTCAGACCTACTTCGGAGATGTGAGGGACATTTACCGTGAATTAATAAAGCTGCCTTTTGACGGAATAGGACTTGATTTTACAGAAGGCAGAGAGACAGCTAAGCTGATCAAGAGATATGGTTTCCCACAGGATAAGCTGTTATTTGCAGGTCTGGTAAATGGAAAGAATATCTGGAGAAATCATTATGACAGCACATTAAAGATACTTGCCGGGCTTAAGGACAGTAACATAAATGTCGTATTATCCACATCATGTTCACTGCTTCATGTGCCTTATACAATAAAGCATGAGCATAAGCTTTCAAACGAGTACTTGTCATATTTTGCTTTTGCGCAGGAGAAGCTTGATGAACTGGGAGAGCTTGGTACACTTGCCTCTTCACAGAAATATGCATCGAAAGAAGCTTATATAAGTAATCAAAAGCTTTTTGCAGGTGAGAGAAATTGTGAAAATGAGCAGGTAAAGCAGAGAATTGCAGGTGTAGAGGATAAGGATTATATCAGACTTCCTAAGAGAAGTGAGCGTCAGAAGATACAGAAAAAAGTATTCGGTCTGCCGGAGTTTCCGACGACAACAATCGGTTCATTCCCTCAGACAAAGGATGTAAAAGCTAACAGGGCTGCATATCGCAAAGGTGATATTTCCAAAGAGGAATACATATCCTTTAACAAAAGAAAGATTGCTGAGTGCGTGGCATGGCAGGAAGAAATCGGACTTGATGTACTTGTACATGGAGAGTATGAGAGAAATGACATGGTAGAGTACTTCGGAGAAGCTTTGGGAGGATTTGTTTTTACGGAGAAGGCGTGGGTGCAGTCCTATGGAACGCGCTGTGTGAAGCCGCCGATTATATGGGGAGATGTCTACCGCAAAAATCCTATAACGGTTGAGTGGTCAGTCTATGCACAGTCACTTACCAAGAAGCCTATGAAGGGCATGCTCACAGGACCGGTAACTATTTTGAACTGGTCATTTCCGAGGGAGGATATTTCTATAAAGGAATCGATATCGCAGATTGCGCTTGCAATAAAGGACGAGGTACTAGATTTAGAGGCAGGCGGAATAAAGATTATCCAGATTGATGAGGCGGCATTGAGGGAGAAGCTTCCGCTTCGCAAATCGGACCGGTATACAGAATACCTTGACTTTGCAATTCCGGCATTCCGCCTGACACACAGCGCAGTTAAGCCGGAAACGCAGATACACACTCACATGTGCTATAGTGAGTTTACGGACATTATTCCGGCGATTGATGACATGGACGCAGATGTGATTACATTCGAGGCATCGCGCTCCGACCTTCAGATATTGGATGCGCTTAGAAAGAACCACTTTGAGACGGAGGTCGGACCGGGAGTGTACGATATCCATTCTCCGCGTGTACCGGACGTGCAGGAGATTGTGAATGCACTCAACACAATGCTTGCTAAGATTGACCGCGACAAATTATGGGTAAACCCTGACTGTGGCTTAAAGACAAGAGGGGTGCCGGAGACAGATGCAAGCCTTCGGAATATGGTTGAGGCGGCGAAACAGATAAGGGATATCTATAAATAATCAGAGGGGAAGGACTGATTGTAATAAAAAGTTTTTGGATAAAGGAATTTTATAATAAAATTTTTTTATATGCATATACTTGATAATAGCTCAGGTATGTGGCATATTAATATCTGAGTAAAGATACGATGTTTCAAAGTAAACGACCCCCATAGAGAGTTGCCGCTCTCTAGGGGGTCTTGTCATTTATGGGAAACGATTGAAGAAGCATTGATTGTGAATATAAAGTAACAGATTTTTTAATAAAACCATCAAATTAATTATATTTCTTGTTTACAAACAATCATTTTGATGGTTTAATATATTTAAAACACCAAGAGAATAATATAGTGAGATAGCATCAAAGTAAATCGCTCAGAAATGGAGCATGGAATGAAAAATTATAATATATCAGATTATATAACAGCGGAAGAACTGAAAAATTTTAGAAAAAAGATAAATCTAACGCAAAAAGAATTTGCAGAATTGATAGGTGTTTCAAAGCCGACTATAGAACGGTGGGAGACAAGTGACAAAGGAATAACCGGTCCGGTTGTATTGCTGATTGATTTGTTATCGGAACATGATGAGTGGCTGGAGACAAGGGAAATACCTGAACAGAAGTATCCGCTGAGGTTATGGTATATGTACAAAAATAAAAAGTGTACACTCATAGATGTCGATGAGGTCGAACAAAAAATACGGATAAAGAATTATGTAAATAACATTATGTTCAGGGCATTTGGAGCTAACAGCAATCCAACATATGAAGATTATCAGAAATTTTTAAAATCGAGATGTTTTCCTGAGACAAGGGATAAAATAAAAATTCAGTTGGACGCACTTGGAATTCCGTTTTATGACCCTATGCTTATAATCAGAAAAACACAGGGGCGAATGGCGGAAGATGATTTTTGGATTCTAATAGGGAGTCAGTGTGAAAAATAAGCTTGATGCGATAAAACGCTAAGAAATGAGAATTAAAATGGTTGAGTTATTTGAAGATAACGTAAAATTATTCAATAGACATTCATCAAAAGGGAACCAGCTTTGATAGATAATGTTGATATATATTCTGATGAAGAAAAGGAAAGAGTCAAAACTATAATATTTCAACAGATGCGTAGGTATCAGTATTTATTTTAAAATTCATTTTTTGTTGTATATATTATGGAAAGTGACATGTTATAATATATCTGTTTTTATTACCCGATTTAGGAGGAAAACGTGAGTAACTGGTTAATTTACTATTTGCTGTTCGTATTTGTTTTCTGGATGCTGTTTAGGAATAGAAAGCAGACCGAAAAATACATTGAGGCAAAAATAAAAAGAAGAAACGGAGATAAGGATATGCAGGAGCTTGCAAAGCGATTTATTGGAAAGGACGTGCTGATTAACACGGTGGCATCGGGGACGATTGACGGAATTTTGAAGGAGGTTGTCGACAACGCGGTTGTTATTGATAGGAATGGTGCAGAATCGGTTGTAAATCTGGACTATGTAATCCGTCTGCGCGAATACCCGAAGAATAAGAAGGGCAAAAGAAAGACGGTTATAACTGATTAGCGGGGCGGTACAAGAGATGACGTATGATTGCGGTTTTACAAGGGAAAACAACTGGTTCAGATACCGCGCGGCAGCAATTATTATAGAGGACGGCTGTGTGCTGTTTGCGGGAAATGAGAGGGAAGATTATCTGTACTCGATTGGCGGTGGCGTACATATGGGTGAGACAGCCGAGGCTGCGGTGCTTAGGGAGGTTTTTGAAGAGACAGGCGTGCATTACGAGATAGACAGGCTTGCGGTTATCCATGAGAACTTTTTTAATGAAAACAGAGGAACTCCGAAGGGCTTGAACTGCCATGAAATCAGCTTCTATTTTATTATGAAGCCAAGGGGAACGAAGGAGCTTAACAGCAACAGCACCACCTACGGGGTGAAGGAGGAGATGCACTGGGTTCCGATAGAGGAGCTTGGCAGATATAAGGCTTTTCCGACCTTCCTCAAAGCTTATCTTAGCAGGGAACACTCTGGGATAGAGCATATTGTGACCGATGAAAGGCAATAGCGTGAAAGCATAATACATCTAAGACAGTGGCATAGAAATCAGCATATAAGGAGCGGCTATGGAGAAATATCATATCGCAGTCGTTGAGGACGAGCCTCTTTTTGCGAAGCAGCTTGAGGAGTATATACGGCGCTATGAGAAGGAACGTGGTAAAAAAATAAATATTACATTCTTTGCTGACGGAGAGGATATTGTCGAGAATTACAGCGGTGATTATGACATGATTCTGATGGACATTCAGATGCAGTTCATGGACGGAATGACGGCGGCGCAGAAGATACGCAGCCTTGACCATGAAGTCATAATCATGTTTATCACAAATATGCTTGACTATGCGGTGCGCGGATATGAGGTCGATGCAATGGATTATGTTGTAAAGCCTGTAGAGTACTTTGCGTTCTCGCAGAAGCTTGACAAGGCATTTGCGTGCATGAAAAAGCCGGATGAGGTGTATGTGTCTGTGGTGGCTGAGGATGGAGTATACAAGCTTAAGACATCTGAAATCTATTATATCGAGAGTCAGGGACATTATGCCAGATACCGCACTGTGCGGGGGGATTTTGTGTCGAGGGCTGCGCTTAAAAGTCTTGAGACGGAGCTTTACGGCTATGGCTTTTTCAGGTGCAGTAAGGGCTTTTTGGTGAATATGGCGAATGTGGATGGACTTATGGGCGGCGAGTGTATTGTGTGCGGCGAAAAAATTCCGGTCAGCCGGAGTGTAAGAAAGGAATTTATGGAGCTTTTGATGAAATATATATAAAATTAGACAGATGATAGCCGCAAAGCATGATTTATTGCATGTTTTGTGAATATCTGTTGGAATTTTAAATGATTTACCGAATTAAATAACGGCTTTTTACACAAGCAGTTTGTCATGAGCGATTGCAGGCTGCATAAGTGTAAGATGAAGCTTTGTATGTCCCGCACCGGATAGGGTGGGGCATCTATTTTATATCAGCAGGAAGCGAAAGCGGATAGCAGATATCATTGACATTGGTTTGTAGTAAATCGCTCAGAAATGAGAATTGATATGCAGTATTATCCTGATATTCCGAGAATATGTACGGCGCTTGCACAGTGGGGAGCATGCATGACATATCTTTTTTTGATTAAGAAGGAATTGTTTAGACAAGTTAGATTCTGGGTGTGCAGCGTGGCAATGCTTGCAGTACAGGCAGCTTTTCTGGTGTGGTCGGGAAGTTTTAAGCTTATATTATGGCTTGTATGTATGTTGACAGCGGTTGGATTTATGTATGTTTTTATCAAGCTTGCAGGAAAGCTTTCACATCTTGCAACGGGATATTGCTGTGTCAAGGCGTTTTTGCTTGCAGAATTTACAGCTTCGTTTGAATGGCAGCTTATGATGTATATTGGCGGGCGGCAGACGAGTACGGCTGTATTCCGGGTAATTAACAGCTTGATGATTTTGGTGGTTTATGGTTCAGGCTTTGCGGTTACGGTGAAACTTGAGAAAAAAGTGTTTGACAGCGACTATTTAAAAAGGCTTACAGTCAGGGAAGTGCTTGCGGCTGTAGGGATTGCGGTGGCGGTATTTGTCTTTAGCAATTTAAGTTTTATTTATGATGGAACCGGATACAGTGGGCTTCCTTTTACGGGTTCGACCCGTGAAGATATATTTTTTATAAGAACACTTGTCGATTTCGGAGGTCTTGCCATACTCTTTATCTACCAGAGCCGAATATATGATTTTCTTGTGGAACGGCAGCTTTTGGCGATGAACACACTGCTTAAAAGCCAGTACGACCAGTACAGAAACTATCAGGAAAGCATGGAATTCATACATATAAAGTACCATGACCTGAAGCATCAGATTGCGGGGCTTAGGATTGAGACGGACGAAGAAAAGAGAAAGAAGTGGCTCGATGCCATGGAGGAGGAAGTAAGCACCTTCGAGACGATGCAGCGAACCGGCAATCAGGTGCTTGACACAATACTTGCCGCTAAGATATTCCACTGCCGCAAAAATGACATAAGCATCACATGTGTGGCGGACGGTAGGCTGCTTGATTTTATGCATGTCATGGATATCTGCTCGATATTTGGAAATGCACTAGACAATGCAATCGAGCATGTGACGCTCATACCTGAGAAGGAGAAAAGGCTTATCCATGTGACTGTGGCTTCTAAGAAGAATTTTGTGCTCATCAAGGTGGAAAACTACTGTGACACTCCGGTATATAAGGATGACAGAGCGTTAATAAAGACAACGAAGGCTGACAAAGATAATCACGGCTTCGGGTTGTCGAGCATTCGTGCCGCTGCCGAAAAATATGGCGGCGTGGTCGATTTTGGACAGCAAAATGACTGGTTCTATCTCACTATATTGATACCGGATTCCCCAAAGCACTGATAACAGAGAAAATAACATAAGACAATTCTTTGGTAGAAGCTCAGTTGTCCGTAAATACCTTGCTTCATACAATAGAGCTGATATCTATAAATATAACATGTATCTGCATTTCATGCCATATAATAGCAACTCATGCCTCAAAACGCATATTCAGAATTACTGTGCTAATATAATACTGACGATTTGATGCGGTTATATTAGTTGTTTTGGAGGTTTTTTTATGGATAAAAATGAGATAAATGAGTTGGTACAGAAGATGACAATAGAGGAAAAAGCCGCACTTTTAGGCGGAAAGACCGTATGGCAGACGAGAGAGAATGAGAGACTTTCGATTCCGTCAATTTTTCTTTCTGATGGGCCTCATGGACTCAGAAAGCAGGCAGGTGCAGGAGATCACCTTGGACTTAATGCGTCCCTTGAGGCGACATGCTTTCCAACGGCTGCAACGATTGCAAACAGCTGGGATGAAAAGCTTGGCGAAGAGATAGGTGAGGCGCTCGGCGATGAAGCTGCAAGCATGGATGTGGATGTACTGTTAGGACCGGGGCTTAATATCAAGAGAAGCCCGCTGTGCGGAAGAAACTTTGAGTATTTTTCGGAGGACCCATATCTTTCGGGAAAGATGGCGGCGGCATACATAAGAGGAATACAAAAGAAGGGTGTGGCTGCATGTCCGAAGCATTTTGCGGTGAACAGTCAGGAGCTTAGAAGAATGGCTATGGATGCCGTTATTGACGAGAGAACATTAAGAGAGATATATCTTACAGGCTTTGAGATTGCCGTAAAAGAAGGCAAAAGCAAGGCGATAATGAGCAGCTACAATCAGATTAACGGAACATACGCCAATGAGAATGAGCATCTTTTGACGGATATCCTTCGTGATGAGTGGGGCTTTGACGGTATTGTCGTATCGGACTGGGGCGGAAATAATGACCCGGTGAAAGCAGTGGAAGCCGGAGCGAATCTTGAGATGCCTAATTGCGGCTATGGCTCTGCAAGAGAGATTGTAAAGGCGGTGAAGGACGGCAGGCTGTCACACAAAAAGCTTGATGATAGAGTGAGGGAGCTGTTGGGTGTGATTATGGAGCTTGCCGATAGGAAATCCGCAAATCTGCCACAGGACAAAGTAACAGGTAAGCCGCAGGAACATAAGCAGGAAGGCAGCTTTGACAGGGAAGCACATCACAGGCTTGCAAAAAAGGCGGCGGCTGAGAGCATGGTGCTGTTAAAAAATGATGCATCAATTCTTCCTCTTGACAGAACAAAGAAGATTGCAATTATCGGAGATTTTGCGTTTGCACCGAGATATCAGGGAGCCGGCTCTTCGATGGTTAATCCGACTAAGGTTGAAGCTGTTGCGGGAATTGCAAGAGAGTATAAGCTCAACATTATCGGGATGACAAGAGGATACAAGCGCAATGGTGATGTGGATGAGGCAGAGAAAAAGGAAGCGCTTGAACTGGCACAGAGAGCTGACATTGTTATATTCTGTTTCGGGCTTGATGAAATCAGTGAGTCTGAGGGACTTGACAGAACTCATATGAGAATACCGCAGAATCAGATAGAATTATTGCAGGATATAAACAGAGTAAATGAAAATATCGTGGGGATATTAAGTGCCGGTTCAGCTATGGAGATGCCGTGGCAGTCGTGCTGTAAAGCGATTTTACATGGGTATCTCAATGGACAGGCTGGTGCATCTGCTACGCTTGACATACTGACAGGAGCCGTAAATCCATCCGGCAGGTTAGCAGAGACATACCCTATAGCATATGAACATACACCGTCCTTCAGATATTATCCGAGCAACGAGAGAACTTCGGAATACAGGGAAAGCCTGTTTGTCGGCTACAGATACTATGACACATCCAAAGTACGTGTTCAATATCCGTTTGGCTTCGGACTCTCATATACAGAGTTCACATATTCGGATTTGAAGATTGAAGACACAGGAGTGGAGCTTGTTGTATCAAATACAGGAGATGTATCAGGCGCAGAAGTTGTACAGATGTATGTAGGACTTCCGAATGCTATTGTATTCAGACCTGAGAAGGAGCTTAAAGGCTTTGCCAAGGTATTTTTAAAGCCGGGGGAAAGTAAAAAGGTGAAAATTCCGTTTGATGATAAGACATTCCGCTACTGGAATGTCAAAACAGGCAGATGGGAGATTGAAACCGGAACTTACAATATAATGATAGGTTCAAGCGTGGCTGATATACGACTTACCGGAACCATAGATCGTGTCGGGAACAACATAGGAATGCCATATAACCCTGCACTGCTTCCTTACTATTATACAGGGCTTGTGCAGAAGATATCTGACGCAGAGTTTGAGACGCTCTTAGGGCGCAGGCTGCCAAGCGGTGAATGGAGCGGACAGCTTGGTGTAAATGATGCAATATGTCAGATGTATTATGCAAAGAGCCGCCTTGCAAGACTGGTCTATAAAGTATTGACGGACAAAAAGAAGAAAAGCGAGCAGTTAGGCAAGCCAGACCTCAATGTCTTGTTCATCTATAACATGCCGTTCAGGGCTATTGCCAAGATGACTAACGGAATGGTAGGAATGGATATGGTTTACGGCATGACAATGATTGTCAACGGATACTTTTTTAAAGGGATAGGTAAAATTATCGGCGGATTCTTCGGAAACAGACGGCGGGATAAGCGCTTTGTGAAGAAGTTAAAAAGAGCGGTAAAAGCTTAAAAAGATTATAATAAAGGTTCGGGTGTCAAAACATGCTCATTTAGTCTATGAGTGTATAATGGGTTATACACAATTAAGTTTATGGTGCATGCTTTGACACCCGAATTTTATAGTAATATTGACTAAAAACAACCCAATAAAATAAAAAAAATTGACGGATTGCGTCAAAAAAAGCACCGTTCACGTCAGGAATATGTTATAAGTGCTAAAAAATGCTATGATAACAGCATCAAAGCTATTAACTATTTACTATTAATTGAGTGAACGCGGAACTACATTTTTTGTGAACGCCTACACAGTTAATACAAGGGAGGTAACAAACATGAAGAAAATTTCAAATGTGATGCGAGGAGTATCGTCAGTTACCGCATCCGTACTTGCACTTTCCGTACTTGGTACCGGAATTGCAAATTCGTACAGAAAAAATCTTGATGAGCAGCTTGGAACGACCAGTTATGTAACCTCGACAGATGAAGCTTCGGCAAGATTTGTCAAAGATTACAGTACTATCGAGGATATGGCTGCTGCTGCAAAGGACATTGCGGTAAGAGAAGGTGAAGAAGGAACTGTTATTATGAAAAATGATAACAATGTGTTCCCTATAGCAGCTACACAGAAGGTTGCACTGTTTGGAATGGCAGCGTATGCTCCATATCCGTATAATAGCGGAGACCTGCGTGCGGGCAATGATGATGCAGTTGATCTGCGCCAGGCACTCAAGGATGCAGGCATCAGTGTTGACAGCACACTTGAAGATATATATATGAATAAGATTCTCAATCCTCACGATGTTGAACAGACTAACCGCTGGACAGGAGCGGTATCCATTGTGACAGGTTATGACAATATCTACACAACATCGGTTGGCGATATGGAAGACTTCGTTATAAATGAAATATCACCTGACAGATTTACACAGATGGGTGCATCCGATGATTGGAAATCTGCAATAGATAAAGACAATACTGTTGCGGTATGTGTATTTGCCCGTCCTGGTGGAGAGTCTAACACATATGCACAGGGCTCGGCGGTGAATGCAGCAGGTGAGAGCACAGGAGAAGATCCGCTTGCTCTTTCCGAGGATGAGCTTGCAGTAATTGACGCAGCTAAGGAGACATGTTCTAAGGTTGTTGTTTTGTTAAACTCAGGAAATGCAATGGGAATTGCACAGATAGCTGAGGGCGGTGCACATGAGGTTGATGGTATAGCATATATTGGATGTATCAACGATTACCAGTGTACAGGTATTGTAAATGTACTTACAGGAAAGGTCAATTCTACAGGTGCTCTCACAGATACATATGTAGTTGACAACAATTCGATTCCGGCAGTGCTTAACTTCGGCGGTGACTATTATGCAGATGCAGACATTGTGGCAGCAAATGCAGCTAACGGTTATGACGCGCGTTACCCTAAGACTGATATATCCAATATCAGCAGTGCAAGCTCCTTCGGAGGCGGTGATGCTACATACAGTGCCGGACAGTATATTGTTGAGGCGGAAGGCATATATGTAGGTTACAAGTATTTTGAGACAAGATATTTTGATTCTATAATGAATCCTTCATCAAATGCAGATTCCTCAAAGGGAGCTACACAGTCAAGTACATGGAGCTATGACAATGAAGTTATATATCCATTCGGACACACACTTTCATATCTTGATTATGAGCAGAATGTAAAGAGTGTGACCGTTGACAAGACTTCAGAGGGAAATATAACTGCTGTTGTGGAAGTAAAGAATAAGAGCAATCAGGACGGAAGGTTCTTAGCACAGTTATATGTACAGCAGCCATATACAGATTATGACAAGGCAAATAATGTTGAAAAGTCGGCAATCATGTTCCTCAATTCCGCAAAAGTGGATGTAGCGGCAGGACAGACAGCGGAGGTTACAATCACAATTCCTACAAAGTATCTTGCAAGCTATGATTACACAAATGCCAAGACATATATATTAGATGACGGTGATTATTATTTTACAGCTGCAGCAGGTTCACATGAGGCAGTTAACAATGTACTCGGAGCAATGGGCAAGACAGTTGCGGACGGAATGGATGCCGAGGCAGTCGGAACAGCGGTTGTATGGAATGGTAACAAGTCACTTGACACTACAACATTTGCTGTTTCACACGATACAATCGTAACAAATGTAGCCGATGATGCAGATCTCAACTACTGGACAGAGGATGACACAGTTACATATCTTTCAAGACAGGACTGGGATGCGACATACCCAATCAACTATAATGCTGATGTGACAGTGGCAATCGCTGACAGCCCTAAGAAGGATGAGTGGATATCAGCACTCCGCGGAATGCAGTACACAATAAAGACAGACAACCCTGCCGAGGAAGGCAAGGACAATGGTGTGAGATTCAGCACAGAAGACATCCAGTATGAGCAGCTCAGCAACATAAATGACCCATATTGGGATAAGCTTGTATCTTCAATCACTATAGATGAGGCAGTAGGAGCAGTTATCCATGGCGGAAGCCAGAGTGATGTGCTCACAAATGTAGATAACCCTGTTGTATTACAGAATGAAGGTGTAAACGGCTTTACTGCAACTTATACAGATGAAACTACAGGAAAGACATATCGTTTTAACGTCAGCTCACAGACACTCTTAGGTTCATCTTTCAACCCTGAGCTTGCTTATGAGTGGGGACTTGTAGAAGGTAATTCAGGACTCTGGCTTGAAAGATATGATGTATGGGGAACGGGTCTTACTCTCAGAAGAACACCTTACAATGGACGTAACTATGAGTATATTTCAGAGGATCCTATGCTCACAAACAGAATCGGTTATGGTATCATCAAGGGATGTACAGAGAAGGGAATCTTAAACGGACCAAAGCATATAGGCTTCAACGATCAGGAGCATAACCGTAACGGAGTTGCCGCATACATGAATGAGCAGAAGATGCGTGAGACAGACCTTAGAGGCTTCCAGGGAGCATTAGAGGATGCCGGCGGTCTCGCAGTAATGGTGGCATTTAACCGTATTGGCGCAACCAACGCTTCACATCATGTAGGAATGTTAAAGACAATTCTTCGTGATGAGTGGGGATATACAGGTGTAATTTCCACTGATATGATGAACAACTCTTACTACTTTACACCTGAGTCAATGATAATGGCTACAGTCACACAGGTAGCAGACTTTGGCGGAAATGATAACCACATCAACCTCGGTGACGGCGGTGTTGATGCAACATGGTCATATATCTCAGAGGATTCGGTAAAGAACGATGCAACACTTGTAAATCAGGCTCGTGAGAACCTCAAGTATCAGTTATATACCTTCGCAAACAGCGCAGTAATGAATGTGTCAACAGTAAGGGTAGATACATGGTGGGATACAGTGCTTAAGGTAACACGTACAGTCAGCGGTGTAGCTACAGGAGTATTCGTACTTGCATGGCTTGCATTCTCTCTCATGCCTGAAAAGAAGAAAGAGGAGGAATAAAAGATGAATTTTATGAAGAAACAGACCGCAGGAAGCGGTATCACATTTGTCGCTTTTGTTCTGTCAATAGTTGCTATTATAGTATATTTTGTAAATATAGGCAGTGCAGGTTATTTTCAAAATGCTGCCGTACCTGAAACAGTTATGTATAATGTAATCGGAATAGTTCTTCTTGCTGTAGTGTTAGTTGTGTCACAGCTTTCAATTAACGGAGCTGCCGGAAAGGTTCTTACAATAGTATCCGATGCATTAAGAATTGGTGCTCCTGTGCTTTTTATAGCAGCACTCATGAAGCTTGTTTCAAGCAGAGTACAGGGATTTGCATTTATCTACTTTTCAAATGAGGAAGTTCTTCATGAGGTGCAGACAGCTGAGAATATGTCATCTGCACATGGAACAATCGCAAATATGGTATTGCTTGGGGTGACAGCAGTAGTTGCAATGGTAGCAGCATTCTTCAGTATGAAGAAGGTTCAGAAAGTACAGAAATAATATGATTTCCTCCCGGAGTTAAGAGCTTCGGGAGGAATATTAGATTAACAGTGATATGGTAAAATGTATATAGCCGCAGGTCGGAGGAATGAATATAGATGAGAAAGATAGACTTTAATGAAAACTGGTATTACAGACATCTTGATGTGAACGAGGAGGAAAAGAAAATAACATTGCCGCATGATGCCATGTGTCATGAGGTGCGTTCGATGGAGAGCAGAGGTCGTCATAATATCGGCTGGTTTGAAGGCTGTGATTATGTCTATAGAAAGACTTTTGACGCTCCGAAAGAGTATAACGGATATACAATAGTGTTGGAATTTGAGGGTGTATATCACAATGCAGAAGTGTATGTGAATGGGGAAAAGGCAGCATACAGACCATATGGATATACCAATTTTTATGTAGATATCTCGAAGTTTTTAAATTATGGTGCAGAGAATGAAATCCGTGTGATTGCACATAACTCAGACCAGCCTAACAGCCGCTGGTACACAGGTTCCGGCATATACAGACCTGTATGGATGTATATCGGAAAAGATGATTATGTAGATATAAACGGTGTTAAAATAAGAACTGTCGATTATGACAGGAATAAGGACATAGCAAAGCTTGAGATAGGGATTGATGCTATTGGCGGCGCTGATATAGATATAGCTATCGAGGATACGGACGGTAATAAGATTTATAGCCAAACTGTAAGCGCAAAGGCAGCTTCCGCAAAAGATAAAAAAGGTACTGCTTATAAATATTTTCAAAGGGTACAGCTTTCACATCCGATGTTATGGAGTGTTGACACTCCGCAGCTATACACCTGTATTGTCCGCTGCGGTGAAGATGAAGTGCGTGAGCGGTTCGGTGTGAGGACGCTTACATGGACAGTTGACAATGGTATCGCAATAAATGGAGAGCATGTAATTTTAAAGGGTGCATGTATACATCATGACAATGGAGTTCTCGGAGCCTGTGCATTTTTGGAGGCGGAGGAGAGGAAGATAAGGATTCTCAAAGAGACTGGTTACAATGCAGTAAGATGCGCACACAATCCATGTTCAAAAGCGCTGCTTGATGCATGTGACAGACTTGGAATGTTAGTTATGGATGAGTATACGGACATGTGGTATATTCATAAGAATCAATACGATTATGCCTCATATATGAAGGATTGGTGGCATAAGGATTTGAAGGACATGGTTGAGAAGGACTACAATCATCCATGTGTGATTATGTATTCAACAGGAAATGAAGTGGCTGAGACCGGCCAGAAAGAAGGTATCAGGCTTACAGGAAATATGACGGAATATCTCCATAAGCTTGATGGCACAAGACCGGTGAGCTGTGGAATCAACATATTTTTTAACTTCTTGTACTCGATGGGGTTTGGCGTGTACAGTGATGAGAAAGCTAAAAAGGATGCACAGCAGTCAGATGCGGGAACAAAGAAGAAAAAGACAGTCGGAAGCGAGTTTTATAATACGCTCGCAGGACTTTTAGGCGATAAGACCATGAAGCTTGGAGCAACCTTGCATGCATGTGATGTAAAGACAAGGGATGCCTATGCAAATATGGATATCGCAGGATATAATTACGGAATTTTAAGATATAAGCACGATTTGAAAAAATATCCGGACAGACTGATTCTCGGAAGTGAGACCTTCTGCAAGGATGCATACGATTTCTATGAAATGGCAAAGCGAGAGAAGAGAATTGTAGGAGACTTCGTATGGGCAGGAATGGACTATATCGGAGAGGCAGGAATCGGAGCCTGGGAGTATGAGGATTATGCTCCGGCAGATGCAAAGGAGTGCGGCTGGCTGACAGCAGGAAGCGGAAGAATAAATATTCTGGGTTTTGCAGGCGGTGAAGCGGCTTACACGAAGGTTGCCCTTGAAAAAGAGAAGGGGCCGTTCATAGCAGTGAAGCCTGTTTATCAACGTGGCAGACATTCACCATCGGCATGGAAGATGACAGATGCGATTGAAAGCTGGAGCTGGAAGGGCTGTGAAGGAATGAAGGCAGTCGTTGAGGTCTATGCAAGAGCGGCATCGGTTGAACTTTACCTAAATGGCAGGAGTGTCGGAAAGAAAAAGTTAAAGGATTGCTGTAATATAACATTCAATGTTCCGTATGAGAACGGTAAACTGACAGCAGTTTCGTATGATAGTAATGGCATTGAAATCGGAAGATGCACTCTTAAAACAGCAGCAGATAAGACTGTGCTTACAATGAAACCGGAAAAGGGTGCCATTAAGGCTGGTGAGCTTGGATTTATCAGGCTTTCCTACACGGACGAGACCGGAATTTTAAAGCCGATGGAGAAGCATCATATGGCTGTCAAGGTTGAAAACGGAACTCTTCTTGGATTTGGAAATGCCTGTCCGTATAACGAGAGCGGTTATTGGAAAAATACTACAAAAACCTATTACGGAGAAGCGTTAGCGGTAGTAAGAGCGGAAAATAATGACAATGTTAAGATAACTGTTACAGATGAAACAGGAGAGCATTATCTTCAACTTCCGGTCAGATAAGGAGGAGCAGATGATAAAGGTCAGAAGATTTACCTGCGAGAATATGAAAGAAGGATGTGTCACGGATAAGAAATCGCCTTCATTTGCCTTTTCTGTTGACAGTGACAGGCAGGGAGCAAAGCTTAAAAGAGCAGTTATAGCTGTTGAGGACTGGAAGATTACTACGACACAGCAGACAGCTATAGTGTATGATGGTAAGCCGTTAGAGCCGTTTAGAACTTACACAGCCAAGCTCACAGTATGGGATGATGCAGATGATATGGCACAGGCTGAATTGAAATTTGAAACAGGAAGAATGGACACGCCATGGCTGGCAAAATGGATTACTGATGGGGATTATCATTTTACTGAGAAAAAGGTATCTCCTGTACCGATGACATTTAAAAAGAGCTTCAGTGTTGACAAAAAGATAAAGTCTGCAAAAATATATGCGACAGCTATGGGGATTTATGAGCTTTCATTAAATGGCAGCAAGGTTGGAAACAGGTTCTTTGCACCTGGTTTTACATCCTATAAGACAAGGCTGCAATATCAGACCTATGATGTGACGAAAGCGCTTAAAAAGGATAACGAGCTTACAGCTGTTGTTGGCGGAGGCTGGGCGGTAGGTTCGTTTGTGTTTACCAGAAAGAACCGTATTAGTGCTGACAGACAGGCATTGCTTCTTGAACTTAGGGTTGAGTACGAGGATGGGACAACACAGCTTATCAAAACCGATACAGACTGGGATGTTTCGATGCGCGGCAGTTACAGTGCAGCAGATTTCTATGATGGTGAAGTCTATGATGCTTCCATCAGCCTTAAAGACAGCGATTATCACAAGGCTGCGACTGAAGTACTGCGTGTACATCCGGAAATATCGGCTGATACAGGAGCAGCAGTTCGGGCACATGAGAGAATGCTTCCGGTGTCGTGCAGGGAGAAAGGCAAAAGTCTCATATATGATTTCGGACAGAATTTTGCCGGTGTTGTTGAACTTAACATCAGAGGAAAAAAAGGTCAGAAGATAACAGTACACCATGCTGAGATATTAAAGCCTGACGGTACATTAAATACAGCATTTTTAAGAACAGCCAAAGCCTGTGTGGAGTATATTTGTAAAGATGGTGTACAATGCTACATGCCAAGACTTACTTATATGGGATTTCGCTATATAAGCATAGAAGGAATCGAAAAGGAAAATGTGGAAGTAGCGGCATACGCACTGTATTCGGACATTGAACATACAGGAAGCTTCCACTGTTCATCGGATAAGCTCAACCGCCTGCAGGAGAACATCCTTTGGAGTGCCAAGTCAAATCTTATGGATATTCCGACTGACTGTCCTCAGCGAGATGAGCGCATGGGCTGGACTGGTGATATTGCCGTGTTCGCCCCGACAGCGTGCTACAACTTCGATATGAGCAGATTTTTTGACAAGTGGCTCTCTGACATGAGAGCAGAACAGTTGATGACCGGAGGAATACCGAATACAATACCTTCACAGGGCTATGGCTTCCCTGCTACAATGCCGACTATGGCTATTGAGTTCTGGGGAGATGCCTGCATAATGGTTCCATGGGCAGAGTATCAGGCAAAGGGTGATAAAAATGTGCTTAAAAGCTGCTATGCCATGATGAGAAAGTATGTCAATGCATGCTGCTTCTGGGCAGGGCTTTTAAGTATAGGAAAACACAGATTTCTATGGAATACGCCGTCTGTTCTGCATTTTGGCGACTGGGTAGCTCCTGATGTGCCGAAGATGTCGCAGTGGCAGAAGAGAAGTAAGTGGACAGCGACGGCGAGCCTTAAAAATACAAGCGGACTGTTAGCTGACATTGCGGCAATTCTTGGATACAGCGATGATGAGAAGAAATACAGAAATATAAGCAGCAAGGCTGCACAGGCCTACCGGGACATTCTGACGGATGGCAATGGAAAGCTTAATGAGGAATTTCAGACAGCATATGTGCTTCCGCTCTATTTTGGTATTTTTGAAGGCAAAGAAAAAGAGAATGCGGTTGATAATCTGGTAAAGCTTGTACAGAAAAGCAACTATTGCATAGGAACAGGTTTTCCGGGAACACCATATATTCTATTCGCATTGGCAGACAATGGCAGGGCTGATGTAGCGTATAAGATGCTTTTTAATGAAAAATGTCCGTCATGGTTATATGAAGTAAAGCAGGGTGCGACAACCATATGGGAGCGCTGGGATGGTCTTGATGAGAAGGGTGAATGTCCTATCGGCGATGACGGAACCGATATGATGATTTCATACAATCATTATGCAAGCGGTGCCGTGGGTGACTTTATGTATCGCAGGATTGCGGGAATTGAGATGACAGAGCCGGGTTACAGAAGCTTTAGGATTAAGCCTGTTATGACAGAGCAGATAAGCTCTGCGAAGGGAAGCGTTGAGACACCGTATGGAGAAATTGTTTCGGACTGGAAGATAGAAAATGGCAGGTTTACAATACAGGTACATGTACCGGTCGGAACTACGTGCAGCTTAGAACTTCCGGATGGAAGTGTTGAACAGCTTGCAAGCGGAAGCTATACCAGAAGCCTGTGATAATAGCATGCATAACGGTTAAGCTTTGAGTAAAGGCTGTGAGATTATACATCCATAAAAGTACGAAAAGAGGTATGATATATGAGCGATAACAAAAAAACAATATGGAGCAGTCCTTTTTTTCACACACGTATAAAATCGGATGACGTGAAAGTGCCTGAAATGCTTCTGGGTTATTTTATAGGACCGTTTGGAGCTCTGCTCGCATCAGGTATATTTACAAGTATTTTGCAGAACTATTTTACAGATGTCCTGAAAATGAATCTTACGTTTTTGACAACCCTACAGCTGATTTCGACTATACTTATTGTAGTTGCAAACCTCGTTGTCGGACAGCTTATTGAGCGGACTAAGACAATGGCAGGAAAAGCAAGACCGTGGATTCTGCTTTCCGCATTTACGATGTCGGTGGCAAGCGTGCTTATGTTCATTGTTCCTTTTGAGGGGACAGCTAAGATGGTATGGATTGCGATAGCTTACAATCTTTTCTATGCTGTGGCATATCCGATATACAATACTGCCAATTCCACACTTATTCCGCTGTCAACAAGAAACAGTAAGCAGCGCGGAGTGTTAGCTTCCTTTACAAATGTGGCAGGACTTGGCGTTATGGGAGCAGGCTCAATGGTGTTCCCGATTCTTGTATCCTTTGTGCTTAAGGAAAATCAGCATCTATGGTTGGCTGCAATGCTTGCAATAGCTATATTTGCCGCACTTACAATTTTCTTGCAGTTCATGTTTACGAGGGAGCGTGTCACGGAGGAGCTTGCAAATGCCGCTAAGGCATCGGAGAGCATCAATGAGGCACATGCACCGTCACTTGGAAGACAGTTAAAGGCAGTGGCGAGTGAAAAGACATGGTGGATTGTAATGTTTTTTTACATTGGATTTCAGTGGAGCGGTGCAATAAAGAACGGTTCAATGTCATATTACTGCAAATGGGTTCTCGACAATTCCTATACAGGCAGTGTGGATGCGTGGGGCGCATCGCAGTCACTTTTGTCCATAATGGGTGCGATTCCGATGGCTGTGGCAGCGGTTGCGGTAATTCCGCTTTGCAATAAATACGGAAAGCGTATTATCTGTATGCTTGGCATGCTTCTCGGTGCAGTCGGCGGCGTCATTGCGATTATCGGAAACGGCAGTATCGTTCCTGTGGCAATCGGTGTAGCTCTCAAGTGTCTTGGTTCAGCACCTGCATGTTATATGATACTTGCACTTCTTGCAGATGTTATAGACCACATAGAATACAAGAGCCATATCAGAACGGACGGACTTACTATGTCAATTTACAGTTCCATAATGGTAGCGGGAACTCCAATCTGCAATGCTATATTCAGTGCACTTTTAAAGGGAAGCGGATATAATCAGAATGCTGATGTTGCGCTCGGTGTTCTCGGACAGACACAGGCTGCACAGACTGCAATCTCTGTGAGTTATATCTGGGTTGAGACTATAGCATATGTGATATGTGCGATACTGATTTTCTTCTTCACAATTGAGAAAAAGCTTCCGCAGGAGCAGCTGGAAATTGAGAACAGAAAAAATGCCTAAATGCTTTTAACATAAGAATTAATTTGTTATAATCAGAGTATTGATGCTGTATTGATGGTATAGCGTTGGTACTCTGTTTTTATATAATGGGAAATATAATCCGTATAGAAGGTAATGTGAAAGATGATACGAATTGCATTGGTGGAAGATGACGATAACTATCAGAAGGAATTAACAGAATATCTTAAAAGGTACGAGAATGAGTGCGGTGAAAAGTTCAATATATCTTTTTTTTCGGATGGTGATGAGATTGTGGAGAATTATAAGGCAGTCTATGATATCATATTGATGGATATTGAGATGACATTCATGGATGGAATGACGGCGGCAGAGCATATAAGAGAGTATGACTCGGAAGTCGTGATTATATTTATTACCAATATGCCGCAATATGTCATGAAAGGCTACATGGTAGATGCGCTCGACTATGTGTTGAAGCCTGTGAGCTACTATGCTTTTTCACAGAAGATAGACCGTGCATTGTCGAGAATGAAGCACAGAACCAAGAAATATATAACTGTTCCGATAAAAGGCGGTGTAAAGAAGTTCGATGTGTCAAAGCTGACTTATATCGAGGTTCAGGACCATGACCTTGTATATCACACGAAGGATGAGGATTTCCGGACTAAGGGCTCTCTTACGGAGGTTGAGGATGCACTTAAGGGAATGAATTTTTTCCGGTGCAATAAATGCTACATTGTCAACCTTGAATATGTGGAGACTGTGCAGGATTTTGATGTAAATGTAGGCAATGTGTGGATACAGGTGAGCCGCGCAAGGAAAAAGGCACTGCTTGATGCGCTCAATAATTATATGAGCGAGGTGAGCAAATGACACCGAGGGAAGCAGTTAATCTCACCAACACGCCGGGAATTTATTATTCAATAGCTTATTTTATCAGCAGCTGTCTGTATATAAGCATGAATGTAAAGAGAAGGAGCAGGCGAGGGATAATCGGAATACAGGCGGCGATATTTATAGTGCTCACAGCGTTTATATGCCTGACAGACCAGATTAACGTGGTATTTTTTATTCCCTGTATGGCTGTTGAGATATTTCTTATATGGTTGTCCATCTATCTGTGCTGCAGGATGGACTGGAGAAAGGCGGCATATTTTTGCATAAGAGCATTTATATTAGGTGAGCTTGCCGCATCACTTAACTGGCAGCTGTTCTATTATGGGCTTAACAACTGGAATGTGGAGCTTAACCTTTTCTGGAGTACTTTGTTTGTGGTATGTTCATATGGAATAGTCTATGTGACAATGTATTTTCTTGAGCGAAGCTATAGGAGTGAGAATGCTACATTGAATATCGGAGGAAGAGACTTAAGAATATGCGTTTTTATCGGGCTTTTTGTGTATCTTATGAGCAACATGAGCTATGTATTTGAGAATACGCCGTTTAGTGGACAGCTTCCGGGAGAAATATTTATTATAAGGACTTTGGTTGACCTTGGAGGTGTCGGCATCCTCTTTGCATATCATATGCAGCTTCAGGAAGTGAAGATGAAGCTTGAAAATGAATTCCTGTCTAATACGCTGCGCATGCAATATGAGAACTACAAGCTGTCGGAGGAGAGTGTGTCACTTGTAAACCAGAAGTATCACGACCTTAAACATCAGATTGCGATTTTGCGCACCACGGCAACCGAGGAGGAAAAGACAGCGTATCTTGACCAGATGGAGAAGGAAATCAAATGCTATGAAGCTCAGAACAAAACGGGAAACCGCATACTTGACACAATCCTGACTGCCAAGACGATACAGTGCCAGAACCATGGAATAAGCCTTACCTGTGTGGCTGACGGCAAAGAATTAGATTTTTTGCAGCCTATGGATATCAGTGCTCTGTTCGGGAACGCGCTTGACAATGCAATCGAGAGCGTGAAGAAGATAGATGACCCGCAAAAGCGTCTGATTCATGTATCTGTGTCCAGGCAGAAGAACTTTCTTCGTATCAAGGTTGAAAACTGCTATGAAGGAAAGCTAGAATTTGAAAACGGAATACCTAAGACGACTAAGCAGGACAAAAGGTTCCATGGTTACGGAATGAAGAGCATACGAAAGATTGTGGAAAAATATAATGGCTCAGTGACAGTCAATGCCAAGGATGGCTGGTTTGAGCTTAGAATACTTATGGTGATAGGATGATGGGACACAGGGACCAGACCACTGTGTCCCAGACAGGAGGCATATATGAGATTTGATGACAGAAAGATAATATTAAAGGATGGAAGGCAGTGTACATTGTGCTGCACTACACCTGACTATGCGGCGGAAATGATAGATTATCTTAAGGTGACAGCCGCTGAGACACCATTTCTTCTGAGAAATCCGGATGAAGTTACATATACTGTCGAGAGTGAGAAGGAGATATTAAATAATATGCTTGAGAATGCAGGCTCTGTCATGATGATGGCGCTCGTAGATGGTGAGACAGCCGGAAACGCAAGCATCAGCGCAGTCGGAACAAGGCGCAGAGTCAGGCATCGATGCTCACTTGCAATAGCGCTCAAAAAGAAGTTCTGGGGTCTTGGAATCGGAACTGCAATGATGGAATATCTTATAGAGCTTGCCGGGAAAATGGGCTATGAGCAGATGGAGCTTGAGGTCGTTGACGGAAACGACCGCGCAAAAGCGCTTTATGAGAAGTCAGGCTTTGTTGAGACGGGCAGAAACAAGGATGCGATGAAATATGATGATGGCACTTACCGGGATGACATAATCATGTGCAGAAAGGTAAAATAGTGGGACACAGGGACCAGACCCCTCTGTCCCATAGGAGGTAGATATATGGACAGCTTGAGTGAGGAACGTATTAAGAATATATTGGACAGCGCGGATGTAAGGTATTCGTATAATCTGGCAAAGGAGCTTGAGAATATAAGAAGCAATCCTGTACTGGGGTACAGAAGTGCAGGCTCTGAGGCGGAGCATGAGGCAGGAGAGCTTATTTTTAACAGAATGGTTGAGGCCGGCTTTTGCAATGTTCATAAAGACAGAGTTGATGTGGATGCATGGGAGTTCAAGCGTGCAGTCATAAGGGCAAAAGCCGCAGATGAGGAGAGGGAGCTTCAGCTTGGTGCATACCAGACGAATTTTGTGACTTACGGATATGAGAGTGTTCAGATAGTTGATGCCGGGAAGGGTACACTTGAAGATTATGAAGAGTTAGAAAAGCTTGGAATATCGGTGAACGGCAAGCTTGTGATGGCAGAAATCAACCAGCGTGAGGAGTGGTGGATTAATTTTCCGGTATATCAGGCTAAGTTAAAGGGTGCAATAGGCTTTGTGGCTGTTCAGGCAGGCGGCTACGGTGAGGTTGCCGATAATGCGTTAAATGCACAGGATATAGCAGGACCGTGTGATGCACCGGCTTTTTCCATTTCAAGGACGGATGCGGATTTTATTAAAAGATGTATGGCAAAAGAAGCGGAAAATGAAGAAGCATCGGGCAGAGAATGTACAGTGTTGTTTGATGCGTATACGAAGGTTGTTCCGGATTCAAGCTCATACAATATTGTTGGAGAGATTCCAGGCGAAAATCCGGACAGGATGATACTTCTGTCAGGGCATTACGACTCGTATTTTTCGGGTTTTCAGGATGACAATACGGCGGTAAGCATGCTGATTGAGATAGGGCGCATGTTGATAAAAAACAATTATAAGCCGCATAACACCATAATATTATGCGCTATGGCTGCTGAGGAATGGGGAGTTATCAACTCTAAGTATGACTGGTCTACAGGGGCTTATGAGGAAGTGTTCACGGTTCACCCGGAGTGGAAAGGGAAGGTAATAGCGGATTTGAACTTTGAGCTTCCTGCGTTTGCACATGGAAATAAGGATTATGTGCGCTCGACATATGAATACAGGAATTTTTTCAGAAAGATACTTAAGGAATATCCGGGAGATTTACATGAGGCATATCCTGACGGTGTGGGGACTAAGGCACCTATTCAGACATGGTCGGATGATTTTTCGGTCGCAATATCCGGTATTCCGTCCACAGTGAATGAATTTGCTGGCGGAAAGTTCATGGAGTCACATTATCATTCACAGTATGACAGTGATGAATTCTATGATGAAAAGGTATATCTTTTCCACCATAAGCTGTATGCCTATATTTTACTAAGGCTTGACAATATGCGCATCGCTCCGGTTGATTTTACAACTGTTTCCGATGAGCTTTTGCACAGATTTGACAGGGAAATATGTGAGGATAGGGAGATAGCGGACGAATTCATTCAGGCGGTGACGGACTTAAAAGCGCAGGCGCTTAAGGTTAATGCCGTAGTAGGTGAACACAATTATTCCAACGATATATCCGGATGCGGGGATGATAACTATAAAGCTGAGCTTATGGCATGCGGCAGACAGAATAAGTATAGAGATGAGGATGATATCCGCATCGAGACGGAGCTTTTAAAAGCATTTGCACTGGCGCAGGATACACTTGTAACACTCAACTGGCAGGATGATGTATTATTTCCTTATGAGACAGCTATGAATGATGTGGTATTTCTTGGAAAAGCCATAGATGCCCTTAGCTCTGAGAAGGACGCTAAAAAGCCATTGACAAGGATAAGGAATGCACTTAATTGGATATATAGGATAGATAACAACCAATATGCATTTAAGTTCGAGAAAGCAGTGTATGAATATTTTACCGGCTATGTGCTCAATCAGCCGCATGAAAGGTTAAAGTGGGGCTATGGCAGGATAATCCACCATGAAAATCTTCAGGATGTCGTCAGAAGCCTTATCGATAAGCTGAAGGCTGGAGATGAGAATGTGGATGTGAGCCGTGAACTCGCAGTGCTATATGAGGCAAGAGCACGCCAGCAAAAATACCTCAAGCTTGACATAAGGAATACTACGCAGTATGTCAGGGAGATAACGGAAGTTATCCATAACTGCCTGTATTGAGTTCTACAGCTGAATGCCGGCGTGTTCCTGCGGTCGGGACAATGCTATTTACAGACTGTTATGAAAACGGAGGGTAAGACATAATTCAGAATAGAATACAGTTATATATTGATGAGAAAAGGTAGAACTTTTTTTTCAAAGTGGTATAATGGATAGAGCAGTAAAGGCTTTGAAAGTGTCTTATGTACGGGCATCAATCAGCTTTCAGACCTGTTGCCATTGCTGTTTTAAGCTGGCATACAAAAGTCTATGTACTGAAACTAGACTTCTTGGCTGTATTTTAGTGATAAAAATAAAAAAGAGGAAGCTTTATGACAAGTGACACGTTATATCGAGTGAAAAAGGAAGATTTTCCGAAGTTAGAACAGCTTTTGATCAAGTGTTTTGAGAAGGATCCGCTCTATGTGAGCATGATTCCGGATGAGAATGTGAGAAAGAGACTTATGCCAGAGCTTTTTAAGTGCGACTTGGATGAGTTTTATGAGACTTGTGAGATATTCGCTGACAGCGAAGAAATCAACGGGATTTTGGTTGTATCAGACGAGGCTGAGCCATATAATCTGGTTCATTTCTATATGTCAGAGGTGTTTGCCGAGCTTAGGACGGATGGATATCTTTTAAAGGAAGACCCATCAATGAAGACTCTTAAGAATTTCATAATTGGCAGGGATTACCTCAATTCGAGCTGGACAGACCAGCTTCATCAGAACAACAGGTTACATATAATATATTTGGCAGTAAATCCTGAGCTGCAGCATCATGGCATCGCAGCTAAGCTCATTGGAGAAGTTGTAGATTATGCAGATAAGCATAAGATGATGATATCGCTTGAGACACATAATCCTAAGAATGTAGATATGTACAAGCATTTTGGATTTCAGATGTATGATACGATTCAAAAGCATTTTGGACTTACGCAGTATTGCATGATAAAGCAGGTGTAAGTAAAGTATATAAGAGTAGTAAAGTGTGAAAATTTTCTTGCATTAAAGTGAATTTTGGCATACTATTATATTGATGTTGAGGTCAAAAGGTATTTTGACCTCAATGATATCGAATTGCTCCGCACT
>OGUD01000364.1_pt1 | contig 40634 bp, 31 predicted proteins | sample 1573671 | NCBI WGS metagenome assembly OGUD01 (sample SAMEA2582065, study PRJEB24529) | metagenome | biome: Human gut stool | place: China | collected 2011 | reverse complement strand
GGCTTCGCCGCAATTTTTTTGGTATTTGTCAACCATTTTTTTAAATCACAAAAAAAGAGCAGGGTACATTTTTCTATATACCTTGCTCTATAAGAGAATACATTTTTAATATCTTAACTTAATGACATTGTGAGTTTAAGCATCTCCTTTTTGTGTATGTGTGCTAAATATAGCGCTATCTAACTAGTGTGAGTTGTGTGTTCTGCAAGTTGTTATCAGCTTAGCATGGAAAGTCTGGTTGTGGTAATTACCAGTGAGTCTTGTAGCAAGCTTGAAGAAATATTCGGTGTAGAGTGAGCGGAATGTTATGATAGTGGATAACAGAACAGAAGAGGTTTCATATAACCACAAATATGTGACTGAATCAATAGAAAAACTTAAGAAGATAGATATTGTATAAAACAGCTAAATCTGATATTATAATAAAGTATGTAAAAAAATTGTAAGAATTTGCAATAAAATTGTAAAGAGGGAGTAGTATGAAAAATATAATAAACTGGAGAAGCTCAAGAACAAGAATGTTTATGCTGTTTATCGTAGATGTGTTGACCATTGTTGTGAATGCATATCTGTCTTTGATTATCAGACATGAGCTGCACTATAGCTGGATACCGCAGGAATATATTAACAGTATCAAGAGTTATATGCTGATTAACATTATCACAACAATTGTGATCTTTATCTTGATGAAACTATATAAGAGTGTATGGTCATTTGCGAGTGTGCATGAATTTACGCTTATTTTTGGAGCCTGTATTTTGTCGACTGCATTTCAGGCATTGGGAATGCAGTTCTTAGTATTGAAAGTGCCGAGAAGTTACTATATCTTTTATTTCTTCTTGCTATTGATGACGACAACTGTCACAAGATTTTCATATAGAGGGCTTCGTATTGTGATGCACGGTTTGAACAGACCGGAAGAAAGAATTTTAAATACGATGGTCATTGGAGCCGGAGAAGCTGGAAGCATGATTATTCATGAGTTGAAATTCAGCAAACATTTGAACCGCAAGGTTGTATGTGTTATTGATGATAATCCATCAAAAAAAGGGAAATATCTACACGGTGTTCCGATTGTGGGCAATAAAGATACGATCATTGAGAAAGCCAAAGAATATAATGTGGATGAAATTGTATTGGCAATTCCTTCGGCAGGGACAAAAGTGACAAGAGACATTTTGAGAATTTGCAATCAGACAGAATGTAAATTGAAAGTGCTTCCGGGAATGTATCAGTTTATTACAGAAGAAGTCAGCGTTTCAAAACTTCGTGAAGTTTCGATTGAGGATCTACTTGGAAGAGATGCAATTGATATTGATTTGGACAGTGTTCTTGGGTATGTAAAAGGAAAAACAGTTCTTGTTACAGGTGGCGGCGGCTCTATCGGAAGTGAACTTTGTCGACAGGTGGCAAAATATAATCCGAAATGTTTGATTATATTTGATATCTATGAAAATAATGCATATGATATTCAACAGGAATTGAAAAAGAAATATCCGATGCTGCATTTGGAGACCTTGATTGGTTCTGTGAGAAATACAAAGCGTATCGAGAGTGTTATGGAATTATACCGGCCGGATATTGTATATCATGCAGCAGCGCATAAGCATGTACCGCTTATGGAGGACAGCCCAAATGAAGCGATTAAAAACAATGTATTTGGAACGTATAAGACAGCACGTGCGGCGGACAAGTATGGTGTGAAGAAATTTGTTTTAATTTCTACAGATAAAGCTGTAAATCCGACAAATATCATGGGCGCATCTAAGAGAATGTGTGAGATGATTATTCAGACATTTAGTAGATATTCTAATACAGAGTTTGTAGCGGTTCGATTTGGAAACGTGCTTGGAAGTAATGGAAGTGTAATTCCATTGTTTAAAAAGCAGATGGCAGCTGGCGGACCGGTGACGGTCACTCATCCAGATATCATTCGTTATTTTATGACAATTCCAGAGGCTGTTTCACTTGTGCTTCAGGCAGGGGCATATGCAAAAGGTGGAGAAATCTTTGTGTTGGATATGGGAGAGCCGGTTAAGATTGCGGATCTTGCAAAGAATTTGATCCGTCTTTCTGGTTATACTTTAGGTGTAGACATGGAAATTAAATATACAGGACTTCGCCCAGGAGAAAAATTGTACGAAGAGCTTCTGACAAAAGAAGAAGGTTTACAAAAAACAGAAAACGAATTAATATATATAGGAAAGCCATTGGAATTTGACGAGGTTCATTTCTTGAGTGAATTGAGAAAGTTAGAGCAGGCAGCAATTGATGAACAGTTTGATGTAAAAGAAATTGTTTCTGGTATTGTGCCGACATATCATATCAGAGAAGAAGATAAAGAACGTGATTCTGCAATCTATCAGGAATTTTGCAAGCTTGGAAGAGCGAGTCATGAAGGACCAGTCATGGAGGAGTAGTTATGAGTAAAATGAATATATTATTTTCACCACCGGATATCACGGAGGAAGAGATCGAAGAAGTAGTCGATACACTGAAAAGCGGATGGATTACAACCGGTCCGAAAACAAAGTTGTTTGAGCAGAACATTGCAAAGTTTTGCAATACAAGCAAAGCGGTGTGCTTGAATTCTGCAACAGCGTGTGCAGAGATGGCATTGCGTGTTCTGGGGATAGGACCAGGAGATGAGGTAATTACAAGCGCCTACACCTACACTGCATCTGCTAGTGTTGTCTGTCATGTGGGAGCAAAATTAGTTTTGGTAGATACGCAGAAAGATTCGTATGAGATGGATTATGAGGCGTTAGAAGAAGCGATTACAGAAAAAACAAAAGCAATTATTCCGGTTGACATAGCCGGAGTAATCTGCGATTACGAAAAAATATATGAGATTATAGAGAGAAAGAAGAGTTTGTTTCAGGCGAGCAGTGAACTGCAGGAAAAATTAGGACGTATTGCAGTAGTTGCAGATGCAGCACATGCGTTTGGCGCAATGCGTGATGGAAAACATTGCGGAGAAATTGCTGATTTTACAAGCTTTTCTTTTCATGCCGTGAAGAATCTTACGACAGCGGAAGGTGGAGCCTTAGTGTGGAGAGATATAGACGGTGTGGATAATGATACGCTGTATAAAAAGTTTATGCTGTTATCACTACATGGGCAGTCTAAAGATGCGTTGGCAAAAACACAGCTTGGCGCGTGGGAATATGATATTGTGGCGCCTTATTTTAAATGTAACATGACGGATATTATGGCTTCATTAGGACTTGTGCAGTTGAAAAGATATCCGGGAATTTTGGAGAGAAGAAAGGCGCTTATTGAAAAATATAATGAGGGCTTAAAAGATCTTCCGATTACTGTGTTGCAGCATTATGGAGAAAATTTTGTTTCAAGCGGACATCTGTATTTGGTACGAGTGGACGGAAAGACAAGACAGGAGTGCAATGACATTATTATAAAGATGGCAGAGCGTGGAATCGCTACGAATGTACATTATAAGCCGTTGCCAATGTTGACGGCATATAAGAGTCTGGGATTTGATAAGGCAGATTATCCGAATGCGTGCGATTTGTTTGAAAATGCAATCACCTTGCCGCTTCATACGAAATTGACTGATGAAGAAGTGGATTATGTAATTCAAAATTTTAAAGAATGTATAGAATAGGAATTAAGTAGATCATGAGAAAGTGGAATGACCTTCCGAAAGAAATGCAAGTGGAACAAGTAAAAAAATATTATGAAATACTGCAATGCCATAAGGGAAGTTTGCTGGCAAAACGAACTTTTGATATCATAGTTGCGAGTCTGCTTGTCGTAATTCTTTCACCGATATTACTTTTGCTGAGTATTTTGATCAAAATAGATTCACCGGGACCGGTGATGTTTCGTCAGGTAAGAGTGACAACATATGGAAAACCGTTTCGTATCTTTAAATTCCGCACAATGGTAAATAATGCGGATAAGATTGGAACACAGGTAACAACAAAGGGAGATTCCAGAGTAACTCGTATGGGAAAGATGCTTAGAGGTTGTCGATTGGATGAGTTGCCACAGCTTTTTAATGTGTTAAAAGGTGAGATGTCTTTTGTTGGGACAAGACCGGAAGTAGAAAAATATGTTGCACATTATACAGATGAGATGAAAGCAACTCTGCTTATGCCGGCTGGAATAACCTCAAGAGCAAGTATAGAGTATAAAGATGAGGAACGATTGCTTGAGTCGGCAGAGAATGCAGATGAGGTATATATCCATCAGGTACTTCCAGAGAAGATGAAGTATAATTTAAGAGCAATTGAAAAATTCAGTTTTTGGGATGATATAAAAACAATGTTTGCCACTGTGATAGCGGTGATAAAATAGTAGAGGAGAACGACACGCATGAATGTATGGATTGTTAATCATTATGCAATTCCACCGAGTATGGGAGGATTAGTAAGACATTATTATTTTTCGAAATATCTACAGAAAAATGGTCATACAGTAAAGATATTTACTTCCAGTAAAATACACAATACGGATATTAATATGATTCGTGATAAATCGCTTTATAAAGAAGAGATAGTGGACGGAATTGAGTACACGTTTGTGAAGAGCAGAGATTACAAAGGAAATGGTTTGCAAAGAATACTGAATATGGTTGAATTGCCGTTTCAAATGTGGAAAACAATGAAGCTTTTTTTCAAAAAAGAAAAACCTGATGTAATCTACACTTCGTCACCGGACTTGTTTGTGGCATTTTTTGCGTTGGTGTTTGGTCGAAAGAAAAAAATTCCAGTTGTTGTGGAAGTCCGAGATCTTTGGCCGGAGTCGATTGTAGAGTATAAAAGGATGTCCAGAAAAAATCCGATTATTCAGGTATTGTATCAGTTGGAAAAGTGGATTTATAAGAAGGCGGACAGATTGATTTTTACTATGCCAGGAGGCAAGGAGTATATTAAAGATAAAGGCTGGGATAAAGCAATAGATTTACGAAAAGTACACCATATTAACAATGGAGTAGATTTAGAGGAGTTTGAAGCTAACAAGAAAAAATACTTTTTGGAAGATGAAGATTTGAAAAGTCAAACAATATTTAAGGCGGTTTATGTGGGGTCAATAAGACTTGTGAATCATTTAGAAGACATTGTGAATGCTGCGAAGATATTGAAGAAAAAACAAGTTGACGATGTGAAAATTTTAATATATGGTGATGGAACTGAAAAAGAGATGCTGGAAACAAAATGTAAACAAATGGGGCTTCCGGTGGTGTTTAAAGGGCGAGTAGAGAAAAAATACATTCCATACATATTAAGTTGTTCTGATTTAAATATAATTAACATTCAAAAAAATAATTTGGTAAAATATGGATGTAGTTGGAATAAATTATTCGAATATATTGCTGGTGGAAAACCAATTTTGTGCAATCAACCTACAGCTTATGATTTGATTCGAGAGTATAAGTTAGGAGTAAGTAAGGAGTTTAGTGTTGAAGAGTATTCGGAACAGATTTTGGCATTTTCTAGAATGGGAGTGGAAGAATATGAAGAGTACCAAAAAAGATTTGAAAAAATCAAAATGGAGTATGACTATGTGAAGTTAACAAAAAAATTAGAATGTGTTTTGATGGAGGTAATATGAGAATACTTTTTTTAGCAGCGGCAGATAGTACACACACTGCTAGATGGGTAAATGCATTATCGGAACGTGGACATGAAGTTTACTTGATATGTAATAGAGGACATGCACCTAAAATAGATAATTTAGCAGAAAAAGTAAAATTGTATTTACTAAAACATTCGGGAATGAAAGGGTACTATTTAAATTCGTTAGAATTAAGAAAAATTACAAAAACAGTAAAACCTGATGTGATAAATGTGCATTATGCAAGTGGTTATGGAACGTTAGCTAGAATTGCCAGAGTGCAGCCAACTTTATTGTCTGTGTGGGGAAGTGATGTGTATGAGTTTCCGTATCAGAGTAAATGCAAAGAAAAAATATTAAAAAAGAACTTGAGATATGCTAGAGGAATAGCGGCTACAAGTTATTGTATGGCAGAACAGGTAAGAAAAGTATTGAATGATTCGCAAAAAGAAATAGCAGTTACACCATTTGGAATTGATATAAGTAAATTTGCCCCGTGGAATGAGGAAAAGGGAAATTCTAATATTGTTATTGGAAATGTAAAGTCTTTAAAATCGGTATATGGAATTGAAGATTTGATAAAAGCATTCAATATGTTATATCAAGAATTGAATAATGAAAATAAGTGTCGGATTGCAGAGTTATTGAGATTAGAAATATACGGAGATGGAGAAGATAAGGGGAAATTAGAAAAACTGATTAGAGGTCTGCGGCTAGAAGATAAGATAATATTAAAAGGTAAAATTCCAAATGAACAAGTTCCGAAGGTGTTGAATAAAATGGATATTTTTTGTGCGACAAGTTTAAGAGAGAGCTTTGGAGTTTCGCTTCTCGAGGCAATGGCGATGAAATTGCCAATTGTTGCAACGGATACTGTTGGATTTAAAGAGGTTGTGGGAGATGCAGGCCTTGTTGTTGATACGGGAAATATTGAAAAGATATCAAAAGCATTAAAAAGATTGGTTTTGGATACAGCGCTTCGTAAGGAATATGGGGAAAAAGGTAGGAAAAGAGTAAAAGAACTATATGATTGGGATGAAAATGTTTCAAAAATGGAAATCTTATATGATAAATATAAAATATATAGTTCAAAATAAGGAGAGAATATGGAGATTAAAAAGGTAACAATTTTAGGTGCAAACGGAACAATGGGAAGCAATGTGGCTGGAATTTTTGCTTCTTTTGGGAATGCACATGTGTATATGGTAAGTAGAACAAAAGAAAAATCAGAGGAAGCAATTGAAAAAGCAGTTAAATCTGTAAGGGCTGATGCAATTAGAGCGAAATTAGAGGCCAAAGATTATTCTGAATTAGAAGAATGTATTCGGGAAGCTGACTTAGTATTTGAAAGTGTAGCAGAGGATAGAAAGATAAAAGAACAATTTTTAAGCCAAATTGCGGCATATGCTTCCAAAAATCTCATAATATGTTCTGGGACATCGGGGTTATCGATCGATGATATGGTCAAGGTTTTGCCGGATGAATTAAAAAGAAATTATTTAGGTATGCACTTCTTTAATCCTCCGTATAATTTGACACTTTGTGAATTGATACCGTCCGAATATACAGAACAGTCTTTGGTGAAAAAAATAAAAGAATATGCTACTGAAAAATTATTCAGAACAGTAGTGGTTTCTAAGGATAAGCCGGCGTTTATAGGAAATAGAATAGGATTTCAGTTTATTAATTTGGCACTTAAGTATGCAGAGAAGTATCAACATGAGGGTGGAATTGATTATATTGATGCAATTATGGGACCGTTCACAGGACGAAATATGGCGCCTATTCGCACTGCAGACTTTGTAGGACTAGATATTCATAAGGCTATTGTCGATAATGTTTATCAAAATACGAATGATTATGCAAAGGAACATTTTGTGTTGCCGGGATATGTTGAAAAATTAATTAAAGAAGGGAAAATAGGAAAAAAAGCAGGAGAAGGTCTTTATAAAACGGCTATAGAGGATGAGGGGAAAAAGAGTTTCTATGTATACGATATTGAAACAGGAAAGTATCGTAAAACGAAAAACTATAAATTTGAATTTATAAACAAGATGGTTGCCCATGAAAAGGAGGGGCGTTACAAAGAAGCTTTAGAATTGTTATTGACTTCGAGCGAACAGAGCGCAGAAATTTGCCGTACATTATTAGCTGAATACATTATGTATTCGTTATATGTCAATAAAGAGGTTGGATATACAATACATGATGCGGATGATGCAATGGCCACTGGATTTTCATGGATTCCGCCTTTGGCTTTAGTAGAGAGCTTTGATGACAAAGAAGCTGTAGCGGATATGATAAAAGAAACGCTTCCGAAAAAAGAGTGGAAAGAATGTGGAATGGATGAGTTATTCAAAAGCGTAGAAAAATCTCAATACAATTATAAAAAGTTTTTAAAAGCTAAATATTAGAGGAGAATAATATGGGAAAAGTATATGTTCTAGGAGGAGCACAGACAGATTTTGAAAGAAATTGGTATAAAGAAGGAAAAAATGTAATTGCACTTTTAAGAGAGGTGCTAGAAGAGAGTTTGAAATCTTGTGGAATGTCGTTTTCAGATGTGGCTGAGTTGAATAAGAAAAATAAGATTGCTTGTTTTGTAGGAAACTTTATTGCGGAAAAATATATTGATCAAGGGCATTTAGGCGCGTTATTGACAGAAGTTGATTCGGCTTTTTATGGAGTCCCTTCAGCTAGATACGAGGCGGCATGTGCTTCGGGATCAGTTGCACTTGATTCTGCGATTACAAAAATACAAGTGGGAGAATATGATGTTGCAATCGTAGTTGGATGGGAATTGATGAAAACGGTAGATGCAAAAATAGGTGGAGATTTTTTAGGAAGGGCTGCGTATTATGAGGTAGAAGGAAAAGGTGTTGATTTTCCATTCCCGAATTTATTTGGTCAATTGGCAGATGCGATGATTGCAAAATATCATTTGAAGGAAGACACTTTTTTAGATGATTTAGCTTATATTTCAAACAATAACTATCAAAATGCAAAAAGGAATTCTTTGGCACAGACGAGAAAATGGTTTATGAGTAAAGAACAAGCTAATATGCGCGGAACTACAACAAATCCTTATGTAGGTGGTAAATTAGCAACTTCAGATTGTTCTCAGGTAACAGATGGGGCGGCTGTAGTTGTTTTGGTATCAGAGCGCTATATGAAAGAAAACTATGCTGAGAGAAAAATGCCGTTAGTAAAAGGATATGGTCATAGAGTTGCACCAATGTTATTTAATAAAAAAATTATAGAAAGTTCTAAAGATGAGTATATTTTGCCATGGACGAGACAAGCGGTGGTAGATGCTTATCAGAGAGCGAATCTTACAGTAAAGGATATAGATGTTTTTGAAACACATGATTGCTTTACATCGAGCGAATATATGGCAATTTCTGCATTTGGCATTACAAGACCTGGAGAAGAAAGCATTGCGATAAAAACAGGAAATATAGCGTTAGAAGGAAATACACCAATTAATCCAAGTGGAGGATTAATTGGTTGTGGTCATCCAGTGGGAGCTAGTGGTGTGAGAATGTTTTTAGATTTATATAAACAAGTTAGTGGCAGAGCTGGGACATATCAAGTACAAGGAGCTAATAACGCAATGATGCTCAATTTAGGAGGTTCAGCAACAACAAATTATGTATATATTGTAGGTAATGAATAGGAAAGAGGGTTTCTATGTTTTTAAGTGAAATTTTAGAACGAGATGAAGCAGGTTTTAGCGTTGAGTATGTTTTAAAAGGAGAAAAAGAATTTGATACATTAGCATTGTTAGCGTCAGAAGTGGAATTGCGAATTTGTACTTTTTTAGACAGTGAAAAATATATTGATAGTATAAAAGCTAATGTGCAAATGCTAATAACAACGAAAGAAATAGCAGATAAAATTACGAACAAAAATATCGGCTTGTGTATAGTAGAAAAACCAAGAATATTATTTTTTAGACTTCATAATTTTTTGGCAAAAAATAAAAAGTATACTAGAGAAAAATTTGCTACACGTATTGGAACAGGGTGCAAGATTAGTGACAAGGCGGTTATAGCGGACAATAATGTTATTATAGGGAATAATGTTACTATTGAAGAGTTTGTAGTTATTAGAGAAAATACAAAAATAGGTGACAATACGACTATACGTGCGGGTGCAAGACTAGGTGGAGAAGGTTTTGAATTTAAACGTAATGATGGACGGATTGAACCAGTGATTCATCTAGGTGGTGTGAAAATTGGAAGTCATGTAGAAATACAATATAATACATGTATTGATAAAGCAGTTTACCCATGGGATGATACAATGTTAGGTAATTATACAAAAGTAGATAATTTGGTTCATATTGGGCATGCTGTTAAAATAGCAGATTGTGTAATGGTAGTAGCTCAATCTGGAGTTGGTGGAAGAACAATTATTGATTCGGACACATGGATAGGGTTTGCGGCTACGATAACAAATGGAATTCATATTGGAAGAGAAGCAAGAGCTAATATAGGTTGTGTAGTTACAAAAGATATAGAGGAAAAAGCAAGCGTAACCGGAAATTTTGCTATTGATCATAGAAAATTTATCGAAAATTTAAAGAGAGATTCGAAGTAGAGACTTAAAAATAAATTTTTCAAGTATTTTGAAATGAAAAGGAGTCGAGACTTAAGGTGAAAAAAAAATGTATCTTTCATATACCAAACCATGTTAACCCTAAAGCGATATCAGGTTCTAATGTACGACCGATGAAAATGTTACAAGCATTTCAAAATATAGGTTATGATGTCGAAGTAATCATGGGATATGGAAAAGAAAGAAAAGAGCAGATTAAAAAAATTAAACAAAACATAAAAAAAGGTGTGAAATATGACTTTTTGTATTCGGAAAGTAGTATTATGCCCACATTATTAACAGAAAAGAATCATTTTCCGCTATACCCTAATTTGGATTTTGGATTTTTTAAATTTTGTAAAAAAAATGGCATAAAGATTGGATTGTTTTATAGAGATATACAGTGGAAATTTAAAATGTATAGAGATTGTGTACCAATTTACAAAAGATGTTTTTCAATTCCCATGTACCGATATGATTTATACAGATACAAAAAACTATTACACAAATTTTATTTAACATCTTTAGGAGTAGAAAATTATTTAAAAGAATATCCAAAATTGATAGAAAAAATGGACATTTTGCCACCGGGCTGTGACGAAGTGGTGTTGAACAAAAAAAATAAAGATATTGTGAAAACGGACGCTAAGATACATATATTTTATGTTGGTGGTATTTGCCAAATTTATAATTTAGAGATGTTTTTGGAAGGTGTGCAAAGTATTCCAGAAATTGAAATGATTATATGCTGTAGAGAAACAGAGTGGAAAAAGGAAAAAGAAAGATATAAAAAATATTTAACCCCACAAATTAAGATTGTTCATGCATCAGGGGAAGAGTTGAAAGCGTATTATCAATGGGCAGACATATGTTGTGCTTTTGCTGGTAAAGGAGATTATATGAGTATGGCAATGCCAATAAAAGTTTTCGAATATTTAGGATATGGCAAACCAATTATTGGGACAAAGGGAACAGAGTCTGGAAAGTTTATTGAAGAGAATGGTATTGGATGGAACATAGGATATGATTTACAAGAACTGAAGAAAAGTATGCTAGATATTGTGAAAAATCCAGAAATAATATGTTATAAGCAGAAAAATATTGAGCATATTAGAGAACAACATTTTTGGACAAGCAGAGCAACAAAAGTATCAGTTGATTTATCATAAAAAAGGAGAAAAGAAAAATGAATATGAAAAATGAACTTCTTAAAAAAATCGAGAAAAAGGAATTAACAGTAGGTGTAGTAGGATTAGGGTATGTAGGTTTACCGCTTGCAGTAGAAAAGGCAAAAGCTGGATTTAAGACAATTGGGTTTGATGTGCAGGATGAAAAAGTAAACTTGGTAAACGAAGGTCATAACTACATTGGAGATGTTGTGGACAGTGATCTGAAAGAGCTAGTAGAGAATAAGATGCTTACAGCAACAACAGATTTTAGTTTTGTAAAAGATGTTGATTTTGTTGCTATTTGTGTACCGACACCATTGGATGCACATCAGCAGCCGGATATCAGCTATGTAAAATCTTCTACAGAAGCAATTTCGAAATATTTGACAAAAGGTACTATGGTAGTATTAGAGTCTACAACATATCCGGGAACAACGGAAGAACTGATTAAACCTATCTTGGAGGAAGGTTCAGGATTAAAATGTGGAGAAGATTTCTATTTAGGATTTTCACCAGAACGTGTTGATCCAGGTAACTTGATTTACAAAACAAAAAATACGCCAAAAGTAGTTGGGGCAATCGGAAAAGATGCTACAGAAGTAATTACAACAATGTACAGAGCAGTATTGGAAGGCGATGTTTACGAAGTATCTTCACCTGCAATTGCTGAAATGGAAAAAATCTTAGAAAACACATACAGAAACATCAATATCGGATTGGTAAATGAATTGACAATGCTTTGCAATAAATTAGGAATCAGCATGTGGGAAGTAGTGGATGCTGCAAAGACAAAACCATATGGATTCCAGGCATTTTATCCGGGCCCGGGACTTGGTGGACACTGTATTCCATTAGATCCATATTATTTGTCATGGAAAGCAAGAGAATACGGATTCCATACATCTATGATTGAGAGCTCTATGATGATCAATGATCAGATGCCGGAATACTGTGTAGAAAGAGCAAGCAAAATTTTGAACCGTCATGCAAAAGCAATGAATGGAGCAAAAGTACTTGTAGTAGGTGTCGCTTACAAACAGGATATTGATGATTATCGTGAAAGTCCTGCACTTCGTGTAATTGAGGTATTGAAACGTGAGATGGCGAATGTGGAATTCTATGATCCATGGATTTCAGAATATAAATATAAAGGTGAAAAACATCAAGGATTAAAAGAAATCAGCCCGGAAATCATTGCTTCATATGATTTAATTATGATTACTGCTGCACATACAAATGTAGATTATGACATGATTCAGAAAAATGCAGTTGCAATCTTTGATACAAAGAATGTTATGAAAAATATCGCAAATAGAGAAAATATTGAAGTATTATAGGAGTGGTAAAAATGAAATATGCACTAATCGGGTGTGGACGTATTTCCACAAATCATGTAAAGGCAGTTATTAATAACAACTTAGAGTTTGTTGCGGTATGTGATGTTGTACCGGAACATATGGAAGAGGTATTAGCGAAGCATGATTTGCAAAATGATACAAGTATCAAACGATATACAGACTATAAAAAGTTAGTGGAAGAAAATGAACTTGATCTTGTGGGAATTGCTACAGAGAGTGGCATTCATGCAGAAATCGCTTTATATTGTATTGAGCATAATATCAATGTGATTATTGAAAAACCTATGGCAATGGGCATTGAAGATGCAGATAAGATTATTAAACTTTCTGAAGAGAAAGGTGTTAAGGTATCTGCATGTCATCAGAATCGCTTTAATATTGCAGTTCAGGAAATGCGAAAAGCGTTAGAAGCAGGAAGATTTGGAAAGTTATCTCACGGTTCTATTCATGTGCGTTGGAACAGAAACGAGAATTATTATACACAGGCGCCGTGGAGAGGAACATGGGCTCAGGACGGTGGAGCGCTTATGAACCAGTGTATTCACGGAATTGACTTGCTTCGCTGGATGCTGGGAAATGAGATTGACGAAGTATATGGTGTGACAAAACAGCAGTTCCATGACTATCTAGAAGCAGAAGATATCGGTATGGCAGTTGTAAAATTTAAAAATGGAGCAGTTGCTACAATTGAAGGAACAACGAATGTGTATCCTCAAAATTTAGAGGAGACATTATATCTGTTTGGGGAGACAGGAACTGTAAAATTAGGCGGAAAATCAACAAATAATATTGATGTATGGAATTTTGCCGATGAGACAGAAGAAGATCAGGCAAATAAAGGCTTAGAGGAAGCAACAAGCAATGTATATGGAAACGGACATACAAGTCTTTATGCAGATGTGATCGATGCGATTGAAAATGACAGAGCACCATATGTAGATGCATATGCAGGAAGAAATGCATTGGAACTTGTGTTGGCTATTTATAAGAGCCAGAAAGAAGGAAAAGCGGTAAAATTACCATTAGATAAATTCGCAAGTGTAGATATGACAGGAGAGTTTTAGAATTAGGCAAATTAGAAGCAGAGCAATTATGAAAAGTAGTTGCTCTGCTTAGTTAAGTTTTTTCTTTTTTAGCAGAGAGGAGTAGAATATGCAGTTTAGAGATTTGAAAGCACAGTATGAAGCATTAAAGAGTGATATTGATGCGGCAATGACACAAGTGGCATCTGATTGTAATTTTATTAGCGGAAAACAGGTAAGTGATTTAGAGACAGAATTGGCAGAGTATGTCGGTGTGAAACACTGTATTACATGTGGAAATGGAACAGATGCACTGACTATGATGATGATGGCGTGGAATATCAAAGAAGGAGATGCTGTCTTTGTTCCTGATTTTACCTTTTTCGCTTCCGGAGAGGTGGTGTCTTTTGAAGGCGCAACACCTGTATTTTATGATGTGTGCCAAGATACATTTAATGCAGATGCAGAATCATTAGAAAAAGCAATCAAAGCGGTAATTGAAGAAGGAAAGTTAACACCGAGAGCAATTATTGCAGTTGATTTATTTGGACAACCTGCAGATTACGTAACATTGGAAGCATTAGCGAAAAAATATGATTTGCTTTTATTAGAAGATGGAGCACAAGGATTTGGTGGAATGATCGGTGAAAGAAGAGCGTGCAGCTTTGGTGATGCAGCAACGACATCATTTTTCCCGGCAAAACCACTAGGATGCTACGGTGATGGTGGTGCTATCTTTACAAATGATGATGAGGTGGCAGAGTATTTAAAATCAATTCGCGTACATGGAAAGGGCTCTTTCAAATATGATAATGTTCGTATTGGATGGAACTCAAGATTAGACACGATTCAGGCAGCTATTTTGCAAGTGAAATTGAAAGCGTTTAAAGAATACGAATTAGATGCGGTCAATAAAGTTGCAGATCAATATACAGAATTATTAAAGGACATTGTGAAGACACCTGTGGTTCCTTCTGATATGTATTCCAGCTGGGCTCAATACACACTGCAATTGGATTCGGAAGAAGAAAGAGATGCATTACAAGCATATTTAAAAGACCAAGGAATTCCAACTATGATTTATTATCCAAAGCCGATGCATAAACAATTGGCATTTGAGGGAGTTAAAGAATATGTGGAGTGTCCGATTACAGAAAAATTATGTAAAACAGTGTTGTCACTTCCGATGCATCCGTATATGAAAGCACAAGATTTTGAAGAAATAGTGTGTGCCGTTCAAAAGTTTTTTGAAAGTAAAAGAGTATAGGGAGAGTCAAGATGCAAAAAGTGAGATTATTAGGAAATCGAATGAGAGAATATGAAAAAAAGCATCCGTTTTTAATAATTTTTTGGTCGGTTTTATGTACTTGTATTGTAATTGCAGGTGTTATGGGAATCAGGCATATGAGAATAGTACAAAAGTATGCAGATGCATCCATTGTTAAATTTTCCGATAAAGAATTTGAAAAAGAAATGCAAAAGTTATTTCAAAAAGAAGAAATTTATAATTCAGATTTAGAAAGCTTATCTACATTAGAAATTTCAGATAATGAACAACTTTCAGATATCTCGGATCTGGAAAAATGTAAAAACTTAAAATCTGTGAGCATAACCAATTGTGACGTAAGTGACATTAGCATAATAGGAACATTAAATCAGATTGAAAGCATTGATTTTTCGGGAAATAATTTAAAAAGTCTAGACGGTTTAGAAAATGCAAAAACTTTAAAAGAAGTTACTTTGAAAAGTAATCGAATTGATTCAATGGATCAACTATATAATCTTCCAGAATTACAGAAATTAGTAATATCTAATAATAATCTGAGTGAAATCGGAGAACAGATAGGGACATTACAAAAATTAAGTGTTCTGGATGTAGCAGGAAATCGTTTGAAAAGTATCGACGTAGTGAACAATATAAAGAATCTGACGGAATTGTATGCAGGCTCAAACAAATTGACACAGACTCCTAATTTAGATGGAATGGAACAGTTGCAGATTTTGTCACTGACAAATAATGCGTTTGAGAACTTGGGAAATATAGGAACACTGTCTGCTTTGCAGGAGCTGGATATTTCAAGAAATTATTTGAATAATCTAGATGTACTTGCAAGCTGTCCGAATTTAAGCAAACTTATTATTTCATATAATCAGTATGAAAGTCTGAATGGTATTGAAGTATGTGAAAACTTGCAATATTTAGATATTCGGGGAACCTTTATACAAGATGTAAGTTGTCTGTCAGAACTGAAACAATTTAATACAATCTATGTAGATGATGAGTTTGATAGAACACAACTTGATTTTATGATTTCAAATTTCAGAAATGGCGACCTATTAACTAAAAAGTATTTATTAGAAAAGCAGTATAATTTAAAATAAAGGATGAAAAGATGAAGTTAATCTTATTGATTTTGATTATTTTTATAAGCTCTACACTGCTCTTTAAAAAAGCAGTTGGCACGTTAAACCCAGGAAAACTGAATATTATTTCTTATGTATATTATATCTTTATGCTTCAATCTTTTGCAGGAGCTGCATTGATCTTATTAGGAAATGACAAGCATTATACATTGAATTATTTATTGAATCGAGAAGAGAGCATTCAGATTACAATTAGTGTTATTTTTTTGACGGCAGTATTATTACCTGGGATGATTATTATCTTTCAGAAAGTATTCAGACAGAATATTGGAAAAATGTATGATGATTTTTTGAAACAAGAAGCAGAGACAGGAACTTCGGCTATATGGTGGAAACTTTTTTGTGTGGGAACGGCAATATGCATGGTGGTGCTAATCGGTTTTCTGATTAAAGTGGGATATATTCCTGCTATGCGCTTGCTCCATGCACCGGAAGGCTTTAATTTTGGAACTGAAAGAAGCCGGATTGCATCTACATATTTTATTCATCCGTACATCAGTAATATTTTGTTATTTACTATGATACCGTTATTGGCATATATCAGCTTTGCATCTGCATTTGTTACCAAAGAAAAAAAATGGATTACTATTAGTGGCCTGTTGTTCGTTGCATCGTGCATTTGCAAAACATATAAGTTTGAGAAATCACCTATTATTTTCCATTTATTAGTATATGTTTTGATTGTTTTGTATTTAAGCGGAGGAATCAAATTTATTTATATGATGCTTACGGGGGGAGTAATGGGAGGAGTACTGATTGCGTCCTATTTTGCAACAGGATTTACGGGAACATTGTTGGATATATATAATGGACCATTGGGAAGAACTTTATTTACAGAAGTAGGAACTTTGTCGTATTGTTTTGACTTGTTTCCAAATGTGTTTGGTTATTTGAACGGACGAAGCTTCACTCCTACGATTTTAAAGCTGTTAGGTATGAGTGGAGCAGAGCATTTGCGAAGCGCAAAATTGACAATGGCCTTTTATGGTTCAGAAAAAGTATATGATGGAACAGCAGGAGTAATGAATACCTTATTTGTAGGAGAAGCATATGCAAACTGGGGAGCTCTGGGTGTGATACTATCTATTGTCTGGGTAGCGTTGGTTATCTCGGTTATGATGATTCTCGTGCTAAAAATGAGAAAAACACCAAGTTCAGTTGCGCTGTTAGCATTGTTGACTGTTCAGGTTGGAAGTATGTTGGAAGGCGGTTTCTGTGATTTTGTTTATAGCTTTAATCTGATTTTTACGATATTTATTATACTTGGAATTTATATGGTATTTGAAAATCGCAATAATGTGGTGATTAGAAAAGTGAAAGGTAAAATGAGGTCATGTATCAAAAAGTAATATCGAAAATAAAGGGATTATTAAAGGGCGGTTTTTTTCATATTTTCCTTGGAAACACTTTGGTAAAAATGATTGCATTTGTTTCAAGTATAGTGATTGTAAGACTTGTAGACAAGAATGAATATGCATATTTGACTTATGCTGATAATTTGTATAATTATGTAATCTCGTTTGCTGGACTGGGAATGGCATCATCCATATTAAAATATTGTGCTTCAGCAAAGTCGAAAGAAGAGGATAGGGCATACTTTTGGTTTGCGATGAAATATGGAACATTATTTGAAGCATTGCTCTCGATTATTGTGATTGCTTATGTAACATTTGCAACAATTCCGTTTCCAGATGCGAAAGAAATAACTTACTTGTTAGTTCTGTATCCGGTAATGAATAATGTAATTAATACAATACTGGGATATTTGCGCGCTCATGGAGAAAATAAAATATATGCAAATGCAGCCGTCATACAGACGGCATTTGTGTTTGTGGGCAGTGTGGTGTTAGTGCTGCTGTTAGGGATAAACGGGATTGCGTTAGCGAGATATATAGCGATAGGTATCACAATTATTTTTACGAGTAAAGTACTGAAAAGTAACTTGTCAAATACAAAACATATACGCTTAACATCAATTCAAATCAAAGGATTTATGGTGATGTCAATTTCTTTGATGATATCTAATCTGTTTTCACTTATCATGCCGATAAATGAAATGACTTTGATTAATGAGCTGATTCGGGATGAAGTAATAACAGCGAATTATAAGATTGCAATTATGATACCAAGTCAGTTGGCATTTGTGACACAATCGATTGTGATTTATTACTTTACAATTGTGGCCAAAATGAATGATGGAAAGGAAATTTGGAAATTATCTAAAAAGGTAGGCGCAATGTCTGCTGGGATGATTGTTGTTATCTCCATCATAGGAATCATATTTAGTCCTGCCATTATCAGGTTGGTATATGGTTCGCGCTATGAAGATGCAATTAGTTTATCTATGGTATTTTGGATTGTATATGCATTGAATGCGGCAGTGCGTATGGTTCCGATGAATTTTCTGCCTGCGATTGGAGTGGCGAAGTTTAATGCAATTATGGCTGCCATATCCTGTGTTGTACATTTGGGAATTACATATGTGTCAATTTCGCAACTTGGAATTTGGGGTGCCGGAATAGCAACTGCAATTGTATACGTCGTTTCCGGAGTTGTTTATTGGATTTATTTCAGAAAGCAATGTCTTCAATATAAGAAAATTACAGTATAAAGTTTAGAAAATCTTAAGATGTTTTAAGGAATAATATGGTATGATGTTGTCGGAAGAAAAAAAGATGTGAGGAAGTAGAATGTTAGTTTCGTTTTGTGTAATAGCATATAATGAAGAAAAGGCGATTTCATCATTGTTTAATGATATTCGTAATCAGGATTATCCACATGATAAGATAGAGGTTATTTTTGTGAATGCGATGTCAGAGGATAGAACAAGGCAATTGATGGAAGAGTTTTCAAAAGAGAATAATGGATTTAGACGAGTTGTAGTTCTTGATAATCCTAAAAAGATACAGGCGGCTGGGTGGAATGTAGCGATCAAGGAAGCAAAAGGTGATATTATAATGCGTATTGATGCTCATACAGTGATTCCGAAAGAATTTGTATCTAAGAATGTAGAATGTATACAAAGTGGCGAAAATGTATCAGGAGGACCAAGACCTAATATTGCAGAGGAAGATACGCCATGGAAACATACATTATTACTGGCAGAACGATCTATGTTTGGAAGCAGCATTGCGCCATATCGAAAAGGGCATCATAAAAGTTATGTCAAGTCTGTTTTTCATGGGGCATATAGAAGAGAAGTGTTTGAAAAAGCAGGACTGTTCAATGAAAATTTAGGAAGAACAGAGGATAATGAGATGCACTATCGTATTCGTGAAGCAGGCTATAAGATATGTTATAATCCGAAAATTATATCATATCAGCATACGAGAAATGCCTGGAGCAGTATGATTCGGCAAAAATATGGGAATGGTTATTGGATAGGATTGACTTTGGGAATTGCACCAAAGTGTTTTTCGCTATATCATTTTGTCCCACTGTGTTTTGTGCTGGCGTTAATAACGGCTGTGATAATGCTTATATTTGGACTGCATTGGCCATTAGTTTTGCTGGCGATTTTGTATATGTTTTTTAATATTTTAATGTCGATTGTGGCAGTGATAAAAGAAAAGAAATATATACAGTACATTTTATTACCGTTTATTTTTGTATCTTTGCATTTGGCATATGGAATTGGGACTATTGTAGGAATTTTAAAAATGCCTTTTTGGCTGAGAAGTTTAAAAAAGCAAGCAAATTAAAGTAAGATATTGGGAGAACAGTATGAAACAATCAGAAAAGAAAGCATGGATTCAGACAATGTATTTGAGAGAACTGATTCCGTTACTTATAGGAACTGGTATCTCTGTTTTGGGGTATTCAGTGGAAAACTTTAATGTATTTTTAACAGGGATGCTAGTTATTTTCATAAATAATGTTGTGTGGGCTGTAAAAAGGAAAGAAAATAGATGCATTTTTTTAATATTTCACATAACACTTTTCACATTTTGCCTTGGGCGTCCTTTAATCGGAATGTTTACAGGAGAGGAATGGTGGAACTATACATCGCAGGCAAAGGAAAACGTATGGTTTGCCCTGATTATGCTAATCACTTCTTTGATAGCGATGCAATTGGGTGTGATTGCTGTTGAACAGACACCTAGATTTGTGATTAAAGCAAGAGAAAAAAAGGTGGTTGATCAAAATAGAGCATTTGTTCATAATCTTCAGTTTGTGGCATTGTGTATGTATATTTTGACAATGATTTTCTTTTTGGCACAGGAAATAGAGCCGCTTATAGTAATGAAACCAGGACATTATTTGGAATATTATTCAAGTTTTCAGAGCCGTATTCCAGATGTCTTTCATACAATTGCGTCTTTTATGAAGTACAGTCTGTGTATTTTTTTGGCTACATTGCCGAGTAAAAAGAAAGCGTTTATTCCATTGGCGATATTTGAGCTGTCGGCAGTTCCATCGTTGATCTTAGGTGTAAGAAATCCGATTATGCTGAACAGTGTTTTTATATTAGTTTATTACTTATTAAGAGATATTTTAAAAGATGAAAAGAAATGGATTGGAAAACTGGAAAAGTGGTTTGTTGGAATTATGACTCCACTTGTTCTCATTTTCATGGGCTTATATTCATTCATAAGAGAAGGAAATGGGATTCAAGCAGAAAATCCGTTTGGGTTATTTTTAGACTTTTTTAAAGGACAAGGAGTAACATTTGATGCGATGTCCATCGCATATGGATATCGAGCTGGAATTAAAAGCTTAGAGCCTAAAAACTATACATTTGGCGGATTTATTGATTATATTTTGCATGGAAACATAGGACAAAAATTGTTTGGAACGTCACCATTACCATCTGGAAACAATGAGATCAATGGGCTGTATAGTAATAATTTTTCTCATAATTTTTCTTATATATCTTTTAAAAAGGATTATTTGGAAGGAAGAGGAAGAGGTTCTTCTTATATATTAGAGAATTATTTTGACTTTGGATATATAGGGGTCATTATATTCAGTCTTATCTTAGGAGCGGTGATGGTAGCAGCTGTTTATTGGTTCGGCAAAAAAGTTTTAGCCAGTACAATTATTTTGGTGTCATTGACAACATTTTTCTTGATTCCAAGAGCAGAGGCAACAGGGTGGCTTACGTTTATTATTACAGCACAATTTTGGGTATGTATCGCAGCATGCTATTTAGGCGCGTATATATGTACGAAGAGTACGTTTATTAGGAGGATATTATCAAAAATTCAATTAACTAATAGTAATATAAATGGGCAGGAGTAAGTAATAAGTAGGAGGAGAAGAGTGTGGAGATAGAACATATTTGGATTATTATTCCGACTTTGAATCCAAATGAGACTTTTTTACATTATGTTAGAGAGTTGATTCAAATCGGTTTCCGTTATATTTTAATAGTGGATGACGGAAGTGATGAAAAATTTGAGAAAGTATTTGAAGAAGTTGCTAAGTTAAGGGAAGTGAAGGTTTTTTCACATTACATAAATTTAGGAAAAGGAAGAGCGCTCAAGGATGCGTTTAATTATTTCTTGACTCATAGTACAAAATCTTGTGCTGGAGTGATTACCGTTGATTCAGACGGACAACATGCAGTTGAAGATGTAAAAAAGATAGGAGAGGAATTATGTCAAAAGAGAGACGGACTTCTGCTGGGAACAAGAGATTTTGATGAAGAAGATGTTCCGTTTAAGAGCCGTTTTGGTAATAAGATGACCACAAAGGTAATGCAATTATTATTAGGAAAAACATTGAAAGATACTCAGACCGGTTTGAGAGGCATACCAAGAGAAATATGTGTGGAATATCTTCAATTATTTGGAGAAAGGTTTGAGTATGAAATAAATATGTTAATAAAAACAATCGAGAAAGAGATACCGATTTATGAGATACCAATTAAAACAATCTATATAGATGGAAATTCGGAAACACATTTCAGACCGTTGAAAGATTCTGTATTGATTTATAAACAAATTTTTCGCTCCTTTTTAGGATATTCTATAGTTTCTGCTATCTCGTTTTTTATTGATATTGTGATGTTCCAAGTGATGCTATGGACAACTGCTGCACATATGGGGACAATAACTGGAATATGGACAGCTACAGTAGGTGCTAGAATAGTGTCATCGTTGTTTAATTTCTTTATGAATAGAAATATTGTATTTGGTTCTAAAGATGAAATAAAGAAATCAATTATACAGTACTATATGTTGTGTGGAGGAATATTGGTTTTGTCAGGAAGCCTTGTATCTATTGTGGTTGCTATATTTAGGTGTAACAAGGTGATAACAAAAATAGTGGTAGATTCCATCCTCTTTTTGCTGAGCTTTCAGATTCAAAAACGATATATTTTTAAGGAAAAGTAGAAATGGTAAAAATCATAGATAGAATAAACAGAAAAGTTGCTGTGTATGTAATGGCATGGCTCACAGTCATGGCTATGACGACAGAATATAGTCAAGTGGAAAAATTCAGTGGTAAGCAGGCAATTTTATATGGTGTTTTAGATACATTTCATGGGTGGGGAATAGATGCATTCGTTTTAACCTTTATAATTGCTATATTATATTATAATTTAGCATTACAATATAAATTAGATAAATGCATTCTAGGGTTGGCTATGTTGTTTTCAGTGCTAAATTTAATTGGAATGGCTTTTGAAACAAGTCAAGGAATAACAATAATATTTAGAAATCTGGTATCATTTTGCGATAGCCTTATTATTTTTGTGGGATATGCGATTTTATTCTTTTTTATTATACAATTGATTTTAAAGTTGCTTATAAAAAGTGCACGAGAATATAGAAAGAACGAAGAACCTTCAAGTCATAATATGTTGAAAAATACAATGATTATGTTGGGGGGATGGTTACCATACTTTTTGATATTGTATCCGGGGACGATATTGTATGATACAGGAACTCAGCTATACCAATATTGGGGATTTGATACTTTAAGTAACAAAGCACCATTTTTACAGACTTTTTTAATTGGAGAAAATGTAAAGATAGGTGCAAAAATAGGCAGAGCCAATGTAGGTGTTGCACTGTATGTGATAATACAGATGGTATGTTTGAGTACAGTTTTTTCATATAGTATTTATCAGATGGAGAAAATGGGCATCTCCTATAAAGTTAGAAAATGGATTTTAATAGTTTATAGTATAGTGCCAATTTTCCCAGTGTATGCGGTCTCTGTTGGAAAAGATATTAATTTTGGAATAACAGTACTATTGCTTTCTATTTTTGTATTTGAAATGTTGAGTACTCCAAACGAATTTTGGAACAGTGGGTTAAAACAAATAATTTTTGTCATCAATTTAATTTTAATGTGTCTATTTAGAAATGCAGCGATAATGTTAGTTTTAGCGTGTTTGATTATTTTACTTTGGAAATTGAAAAATAAGAGAAAAAAGCTGTGTTTTTTATCGCTTATAGTGCTGATGTTTATTGGGATGTGGAATAAAGTAATCCTTCCCAATCTTGTAAGTGATAATAAGAATTATTATATAGAAGAAAATATGTCTATTCCGTTACAACAAACTGCAAGATATGTTAAATATTATGGGGATGAGGTAACGAAGGAAGAGAGAACAATAATTAACAAAATTGTTGATTATGAAGGCTTGAGTGAAAATTATAATCCGGAAATTTCTGATCCTGTCAAAGCGACTTTTAGAAATGATGTGACAGATAGTGAGATAAAACAATATATGCAAGTCTATGTAAAACAGTTTTTAAAACATCCGCTTTGCTATGTAGAAGCGTTAATAAACCAATGTTACGGATATTTTTATCCAGATGATAAAGGGGATATGAAGTCATTTGCATATTTTGGAATGAATAATGTAGAAAAATTCAATTCTAGCACAGGATTAAATTTGCATAATGTATTTCCAACGGGAAGGAAAGTGTTACAAGAAGTGGTTTTAAGGATAAGAGAACTTCCAATCCCAGGAGTTTTATTGGGAATTGGTTTGCATACATGGACACTAATACTAATAATCGCTTTTATTATGAAAACAAATCAAAAGGTATTTATATGTGTAACATTGCCAGCTGTGTTTGTGATAGCGGGTTGTGTTGCATCACCTGTAAATGCATATTTTAGATATGCATTACCAATGATATTTTGTATTCCATTTTTGCTAACGGTTTGTATTTTTTGCTATCAAGAACTTCTAAAAACTTAAGAATCTCTTACACCCCTTGAGAAACCCTCTGATTTATGGTATAAACTTATTTTGAGATAGATGAGTATTGTTTGACCAAACTGGAGTGGATTATGAAGAGATTATGTTTTGTAGAATATGATATGACAGTAACAGGAGGCGTTGAGCAAGTGACGACATCACTTGCCAACGCTTTTTGTGATACATATGAGGTATATATATATGGCATTTTTGGAAAAGGGAAACATGTTCCGTACGATCTGGATCCGAGAATTCACTATCGAGCGGAACTGGCAGAAGACTGCAGAATCCGAAAACGGATTACAAGTGTATTTAAACCATTTAAGGAGTATATAAAAGAAAATGAGATTGATATAGTATTCCTAATGGAGAACCATCCGGCAATTACCGTGTCACCGGTTCGATTTTTTACAAAGGCAAAATATGTATTTTGTGACCATGGTGCCTTGATGAATGAGTGGGAGAAGAAAGATATTACAGCATTTCGCTTTTGGGATGGTTTGATTTCTCATAAGATTGTGACATTGACAGAGCAGACACGTCAGGATTATATCAAAAGGTTCAAGACAAATCCGAAAAAAATTCAGAGCATCTATAATTGGATACCGGAAGAAGTATTAAAGGCAAGAAGACCGTATGATAGCACATCAAAAAAGATTATTACAGTTGGAAGATTCAGCGAGGAAAAAGGACATGATATGCTGGTAGAAGCAGCGAAGCTTGTGTTGCCGAAATATCTGGACTGGCAGTGGGATCTTTATGGAACAGGAGATACACTTGATGAGATTCGGAAGAAGATAGAAGAATACGGATTGGAGAAGCAATTGATTCTAAAGGGCAATGTAAAGGATGTATATCAGGTATATGGAGACTATGCATTTCTTGTGCTGCCGTCTTATCGGGAGGGACTTCCACTTGTACTCTTAGAGGCAAAAGCGTTGGGACTTCCGATGATAAGCTTCGATATTACAACCGGACCAAATGAGATTATCAAAGACGGAAAAGATGGATATTTGATACCACCATATGATATTCAAAAGATGGCGGAGAGAATAGAAAAATTCATAACAGATGAAGAGCAACGGGTATCATTTTCAAAAAATACAGAGGATGGTATAGAGAAATTTGAAAAGAAACAGATTTATGATCAGTGGGTACAACTAATCGAAGAATTGACTAGGGAGAATTAAAAATGAGAATATTACAAATTGGATTATCTCATAATCCAGGTGGGGTAGAGAGTTTTGTAATGAATTACTATAGAGAGCTTACGAAATATGGAGTACAGTTCGATTTTATCTGCATGTACGATACTTTGGCATATGAGGATGAAATAAAATCTCTTGGTGGAACAGTTTTTTATATTTCAAATGTAAAAAAACATCCGATTCGTTTTAGAAAAGAATTGGAAAATATATTAAAAAAGGGACAGTATGATGCACTTCATGTGAATATGCTTTCAGCAGCAAATATAGTACCTTTAAAAGTAGGGAAAAAGGTGGGAATAAGAAAGATTATCGCACATTCCCACAATTCTTCTACACCAGGGCTGCTGAGAAATATACTGCACCGTTTGAACAAGCCGCGGATTTTACATTATGCCACTGATTTTTTTGCATGCAGTAAAGTTGCGGGAAAATGGTTGTTTGATGAGAAAACTATGCGAAGTGACCGATTTCATATCATCCACAATGCACTGCATGTAGAAAAATTTTTTTACCATGAAACGATCAGACAAAAGATCAGAGAAGAACTTGGTGTGGAGAATCGGTTTGTAGTTGGACATGTGGGTAGGTTTGAAGAACAGAAAAATCATGAATTTCTGGTTGATATATTTAATGAGATTGCGAAAGAGCGTGAAGATGCAGTTTTGCTGCTTATAGGGGATGGAGAGTTAAAAGAACAAATTACTGCGAAAGTACAGGAATATGCAATAGAAAATCAGGTACAGTTTTTGGGAGTCAGAAAGGACATTCCGCAGTTATGGAATGCGATGGATGTATTTGTGTTTCCGTCGCTGTTTGAAGGTCTGCCGTTAGTTGCATTGGAAGCGCAGGCATCAGGAGTTTGCAGTGTGATGGCAGATACGATCAGCAAAGAAGTAAAAATTACAGATGCAGTAACGTTTTTGCCACTGGATCATAATGCAAAAGAATGGAAGGAGTATATTTTGGAACTGGCAAGTGTTGGGAGAGCGGAAGTTCAAAATGCTATTATAAAGGAACAGTTTCAATGTGCTGGATATGATATTATGACAGCTGGAAAACAGTTATTGGAATATTATAAGAAATAAAAGTGGTGGAGGAAAATTATGCCAAAAATCAGTGTGATAGTGCCGGTATATAAAGTAGAAAAATATATTCATAAGTGTGTGGATTCTATTTTAAATCAGGCGTTTTCGGATATTGAAGTTATTTTGGTAGATGACGGAACTCCGGACAGATGCGGGGAAATCTGTGATGCATACGGAGAACAGGATTCGAGGGTAAAAGTGATACACAAGGAAAATGGTGGATTGAGTGATGCAAGGAATGCAGGAATGCCACATGCGTCAGGGGAATATATCATTTTTATAGACAGTGATGATTATATTGAGTCAGATATGCTAGAATATATGTATACCCGTCTGACAGAGGCAGGAGCTGATATGGCGACGTGTGGACTCTACGAGGTTTACAGTGACCGTATTGAACAACAGAAAGAGGAAAAAGATTTTGTGTGTAGTGGGGAAGAGGCATTTCGATGTATTCTGCAGGGGCACACAATTCGCGGAGAAATTTGGAATAAACTGATTCGCAGAAGCTGCATTGAAGATCTGCGCTTTCCAAAAGGAAAGCTATATGAAGATATTTACTTTACTGTGGATATGATGCAGAGAATCAAGAAAGTTGCGGTGGGAACGAAACCGAAATATTATTATCTACACAGAGAGGACAGTATCACAGGAAAGCCATATCGACCACAATTATATGATATTATAGACGGATATACGAAAAATTACAAAGTAGTGCAGAAAGCATTTCCGTCATTGACAGAAGAGGCAGAGTGCCTTTGGCTATGGTCGCGCTTTATTGTACTTGATAAGATGCTTTTGGAAGAAAACTATCGAAACATTGAGGGCAGAAAAGAGTTGGTTTTATTCATACGAAGGCATATGATTCGAATCTTGAAAAATAAGCATTTTAATCGTAATCGAAAAATATCGGCAATGATATTATTTTTTAATTTGGAATTGTATCGCAAATTAGTCTTTATCAGTGAGGAAAAGAAAAAGTAAATGATGAAAAAACATGCGTATTTGATCAAAGCGCATCATCAGTTTGCATTGTTAAGAAAATTGCTGATGTTGCTTGATGATGAGAGAAATGACATTTATATTCATATAGGAATGGATGTAAAGTTTGAACGAGAAGAACTTAAGGGTGTGGTGAAAAAATCTGCTTTGCATTTTGTGGAGAGCGTCCGTGAACAGTGGGGAGGATATAGTCAGATTCAAAGCGAGTTGATTTTATTTCAGGCAGCGTGGGAGCATGGCTATGCATATTATCATTTGATAAGTGGTGTAGATTTACCGATTAAGACGCAGGATGAGATACATGAATTCTTCCATGAGCACTACGGAAAAGAATTTATCTATTTTTGTTCCAAAACATTTTGGGAGGAATCCAGATATAAGTATGAACAATATTACTGGCTGCAGGAGAAAATTGGACGAGAAGGACATGGATTTCTTCGGTTTGTAGAAAAAGTATCACTGTTTTTGCAGAGGAGAATTGGCATAAAGCGTCATATGGAGAGCATGGAGTACTGTCTTGGGGCAAATTGGGTGAGCATTACACATGAATTAGTGGGATTTATTTTAGAAAATAAAGAGCTTATCTATAAGATGTTTCATGCGACACTTTGCGCAGATGAGTTTTTTATACAGACACTTGTCTGGAACTCAGATAAATACAGAAAAAAAGTCTTTTCACTGGAAGATGACTATTTTGCCAGCCTGCGTCTGATTGATTGGAAACGAGGGAATCCATATGTATGGAGAGAGAATGATTATGAGGAACTGATGCAAGCACCACATTTGTTTGCGCGTAAATTTGATGAGACAGTGGATGCTGCTGTTATAGAGAAAGTTTTTAATACGATTATGGATAGACAAAGGAAAGGTAAATCATATGAGAAGTGAACAGGCATTTAAGAATATGGTCGCAAATCTATTTTTGCAGGTCATCGTATTTGCATCCGGAATTATATTGCCAAGATTTTTTCTGGAAGCGTATGGCTCAAATATAAACGGAATGATTACTTCGATCAATCAGTTTTTAGCATATTTGGGACTTGCGGAGGCTGGGGTTGGAACGGCGTCTGTAGTTGCCTTGTATGCACCGCTTGCAAATAACAATACAAAAGAAGTAAATGGAGTCTTGTCTGCTGCAAGACGTTTCTATAACCGTTCGGGGATGCTGTTTCTCGGACTGGTAGGAGTGCTTACAGTAGTGTATCCATTTATGATTTCCGGACAGCTTGATAACACACTTGTAAGAAGTATGATCTTAGTGCTGGCGAGCAGTACACTTGTGGATTATTTCTTTTTGGGAAAATACAGAGTATTGCTGACAGCAAACCAAGAGGGCTATGTAGTGGCTCTGATTCAGTCAGCAGGAACGCTTGTGAATATGGTTTTATCCATTGCACTGATTTATCAGGGGGCAAATGTATTATGGGTAAAGGCAGTTGCCACAGGGGTGTATATGCTGCGACTTTTCTTGGTAAAGCGCTATGCAAAGAAACGCTATCCGGAACTTGATTTTCATGTAGAACCGTCTACTTCTGCTTTGACTCAGAGAGGGGCTGCACTTCTCCACCAAGTTGTTGGAATTATCGTAAACAATACAGATGTTGTTTTGCTGACGATTCTTCTTGGCAAAGGTTCCTTGTTAGAAGTGAGTGTATATGGTGTGTACAATTTAATTGTATATGCAGTTAACATGCTTTTGACATCTTTCTCCAACGGATTGACGGCAGGTTTTGGAGAGGTGATCTCAAAAGGGGAAAGTGAGACACTGAGAAAAAGTTATTCAACCTATGAATACATGTATATCATTATTTTGTTTATAGTAACGGTCTGCATGGGAGTGTTGATTTTACCTTTTGTGTCTGTCTATACAATGAATATGACCGACACGAATTATATGAGACCGGTTATCGCAGGACTGTTTACGGTGATTGTACTTTTGCAGAATATAAGAATCCCGGGACTTACGATCATCTGTGCAGCGGGACATTATAAAGAGACACAGTATCAGGCAATTTTGGAAGCAGTAATCAATATTATTGTATCTGTTTTATGTATTCATAAATTTGGAATGGCGGGAGTTCTGTTTGGAACAGCGTGCTCGTATGCATACCGCTCTGTTGAAGTTATGATTTATAACCATAAGAAACTGGTCAAAGGTTCTGGTGGGAAATCATTAGCAAGAGTGTTGAGAAATCTTGTGATGAGTATTCTTTTGATTTTTGCAGGAATCAAATTTGTACCACAGCAGATGGATTCTTTTATTATTTGGTTTGTATATGCACTGGCTGCCGGAGTTGTGAGTGCTGTGGCAATAGTAGTAGTGAATATGGGATTTGAACCGAGGGAATTCAAGGCACTGATAAAACGGGTGACTGGAATTATACGTAAATAAGTTGAGAAGGGGAAAAATTATGAGTGAGATAGCAGTATTAATACCATGTTACAATGAAAGTATCACAATTAAAAAAGTAATTGAAGACTATAAGAAGGCATTGCCAGAGGCCACAATTTATGTGTATGACAATAATTCAACAGATGGCACGGATGAAATTGCAAGAGCAGCAGGTGCGGTAGTCAGATATGAATATCGTCAGGGAAAGGGAAATGTCATCAGGAGTATGTTCCGTGAGATTGATGCGGACTGCTATCTGATGATTGACGGAGATGATACATATCCGGCAGAGCACGCGAGAGAGATGGTGGACAAAGTATTGAACAAAGGTGTGGACATGGTAATCGGCGACCGTCTCTCATCTACCTATTTTACAGAAAATAAGAGAGCATTTCATAATATGGGAAACCGGACAGTGCGTTTTTTTATCAACAAGCTATTCGGAAATGAGGTCAAAGATATCATGACGGGATACAGGGCATTCAGCAGGATGTTTGTAAAGTCGTTCCCGGTATTGTCAAAAGGGTTCGAGATAGAAACGGAGATGACTATTCATGCAGTGGACAAGAACTTCTTGCTTGAGGAAATTCCAGTTGTTTATAGAGACAGACCGGAGGGAAGTGATTCGAAACTGAATACGTTTTCTGATGGAATGAAAGTGTTAAAGACAATTGCGACGTTGTTTCGAGAATATCGCCCATTTGCGTTTTTCTCTCTGATAGCGGCAGTGCTATGGACAATCACCTTGATTTTGTTTGTCCCGGTATTTGTGGATTATCTTCAAACAGGACTGGTTCCGAGATTTCCAACTTTAATTGTGTCCGGTGTGATAGCAGTTTTGGGAATGCTGCTTTGGGTCTGCGGCATTATTTTAGATGTAATTGTAAAGAAACACAGACAATTATATGAGCTGATGCTGAATCAGATGAAATAAAAAACAGGAAGTGAAGAGATGGAAAAATTAATAAAGCAGATTATGAAGTTTGGTGTTGCAGGGGGAAGCGCGTTTGTCATTGATTATGGTATCATGATCTTTTTGACAGAGATATTTCACATCAATTATTTGATTTCCAGTGGGATTTCTTTTGCGGTATCTGTTATTTTTAATTATGTCATGAGCGTGAAATGGGTATTTGAGGTAGAAGAAAACAGAGATAAAAAGCAAGAGTTTGCGCTGTTTGTTGTACTCAGTATCATAGGTTTGGGGATCAATCAGCTGATTATGTGGCTTGCGGTGGAAAAATTCGGAGTTTTTTATATGATATCTAAAATTGGTGCTACAATCGTTGTAATGGTCTATAATTTTGTTACGAGAAAACTGTTTTTGGAGAAAAAGGATAGTTGAGGGTAAGATGAAGTTTGAAGTAAAGTGGAAAAGGGAAAAAAAGGAACGCAATTTTTTAATAGTGTTATCAATTGTATTTGCGGTGTTTTGGGTTTTAGGAAATTATGAGGTGCTTGGGTTTTCAGGATTATCTTTGATTTGTGTTTGTACAGCACGTGTCATTCTTTATAGTATCATTTTATATATTTTACTGGGAATTATTTGGGATAAGATTTTAGCTTTTGAAATGATGGATAGTAAAGAAGAGCGAAAAAAGTCGAAAAAGTTATATTGGGGAATCGTTGGAATCTGTCTGATATGCTGGCTGCCATATTTTTTGACATTATATCCGGGGGTAGTGACGTGGGATTCAGAATGGCAGGTAGAGCAGGCAATCGGACTTAGCAGTTACAGCAATCATCAGCCATGGATTCAGACGTTGATGATTAAATTTTGCTGCTTTTTGGGCACACTAATCAGTGACAGCATAAATACAGGTGTTGCCATTTATGTGATGTTTCAAATGTGTGTCCTAGCACTGATTTATGCCTATGTCATTTATTATCTGTATCAGAAAGGGACAAGAAGAATATATCTGATTGGCTGTCTGATTTTCTATGCAGTTTTTCCAATCAATGCGTCTTATGCTGTGACAATGTGGAAAGACGTGCTTATGGGAGCAATAGTCTTTTTGTTTTCTGTGATTTTGTGGAAAATGGAGTGCAATGAACAGACAAAAGTGGACTGGATTTTATTCTTCATAACAGGCATTCTTATAAGTCTTTTAAGAAGCAACGGATTTTATGCATATGTGCTGTGTATTCCGTTTGTTATATTTTTTATGAAGAAAAAAAGAGTTCAGACGGGATTTGTCTGTATTGCGACTGTGTTTCTTGTAATGTTTGTGAAGGGGCCTGTTATGGAGCGCTATAAAGTGGTACAACCGGATACAATTGAAGCGCTATCCATTCCTGCACAGCACATTGCACGTGTTATTACAGATGGAGGAGAACTGACCCAGGAACAGGAAGAATTATTGAGTAAAGTTGTAGATTTGGAACGGGTGCCAAAAGAGTATGACAGTACAATCTCAGATCCTATTAAAACGTTGGTGCGAGAAAAAGGAAATCAGGATTATATTAAGGAACATGCAAAAGAGTATTTGAAATTATGGCTGGAGCTTGGAATGAAATATCCAGGAACATATCTGAAAGCACAGATTGATCAGACGAGAGGATTTTGGTGTCCTGGAGTGGAATACTGGGCTGTGTCGACAGAGGTTAAAGATAATACATTTGGAATGGTAAGAGATTCGAAATTACCATCAGTATTTCAGGCTGGATTGGAAAAAGTGGAAGGTTTCTTTTATGCGATGCCGGTAATAGAATGGTTTTGGGGAATTGGGATTTATACATGGATCGCAATTGCGATGTTTTGGATCAGTATTTTCAAAAAACAGAAAATTTTAGCGTTTTTCCCTGTTCTTGCAATCGTGGCTTCACTTATGATTGCGACACCGGTGTTTGCGGAGTTCCGATATGCATATGCGGTTGTAGTTACGGTTCCGTTTTTTATTGCGATAGGATGCAGTAAAAAGCACCTCATACTTGCTGATAAAAAGATTTTAGTGTATGATAATATCAACTGATTTTGAGCAAAAGAAAAGGGGAAACTCATATGGAAGGAAAGAAGGGGAGATTAACTAACTGGTTCACACGCCTGAGCAGGGGAAAGAAGATTGCTTTGTGCACCAGAGGCGTTATTATTTGCCTTGTAGCATCAGCGGATTCTATGTGACTGCAAAACTTGGAAAGGTAAAGCGGGAAGTGATTCCGAAGGAAAAGATTGTAGTCAATGTTCTGGAAGAAGATGTGGGCGTGGGATATACGAATTTTGCTGTTTTTGGAGTGGATTCGAGAGAAGGAGAGATGGAAAAGGGAACGAGAACAGATTGTCTGATCGTTGCCAGTTTGAACAATGAGACAAAAGAAGTCAGACTTGTGTCTGTGTATCGTGACAGTTTTTTAGATCTTTCAGACGGAACACTTCAGAAATGCAATGCGGCGTACAGTTATGGCGGTGCCGAGCAGGCAATCAATATGCTGAATATGAATCTTGATTTGGATATACAGGATTTTGTGACCGTCGATTTTACTGCCGTTTCAGATGTTGTAGATTTGCTTGGCGGCATTGAGATTGAGATTCAGGAAGAAGAAGTTCAGGCTACAACTTATGCGCGTATCCGCTCTACGGCGGGAAGTGATTTCACAAGAACAGAGCGACAAAGAAGAGTAATTGAGAAAATTGCTGAAAAAGCCGTAAAAAGTGATTTGGTGACAATCAATAAAATTATCGATCAGGTATTTCCGAAAATAAAGACAAGTCTGAGTATTACAGAAATCTTAAATTACGCAAAGTCGTTTGCGAAATATAAGATTACAGAGACAACAGGATTCCCGATGGAAAAGATAACGGATACCATTCCGGGAAAAGGAAGTATTGTGATTCCGACAGCTCTACTTACAAATGTGAAAATGCTTCATGAATTCCTATATGGAACGGTTGATTATCAGCCTTCGGCAAAAGTACAGGGTATTGACAGTGCAATCAAGGCAGAGTTTGGGACAAGCCAGTCGGACAGTAGTGCAGAGCAATCAGGAAGAGCAGCTAGCGAGATACAGGAGAATCGGAGTTATAATAATAGCAGCAATGGCAATGATAGCAGTAAGGAAAGTACAGGTGTGTGTGCTACACATGCCGGAAGAACCGGAAAATCCGTCAACAGATACGGAAAGCTAAATAGGAGTATTTTTTGAGCTGAGTGGCAGAAGCACATTGATTGAGAGTATAAGCTTTAACAAAGAGAAGCAAAGATAGGCTGGGGATGCTTGTTTCAATAGGGGATAGTAAAACTTAAGAAGGGAATTAATTCTATGAAGAAAAAGAGAAAAAAATCAAGAAGAAAAAAGAGAGTTCTTTTTTTGCTCGCAGAGCTTCTGATTCTTGCCATATTGCTAGTAGTCGGTTATGTGATTTTAAAATATGATAAGTTTCAGGTCACATCATTTGATGAGGGAGATATCAAAGTGAATGATGGGGCGAATCAGGAGGGATATACGACGGTTGCGTTGTTTGGAGGTGATTCCAGAGAAGGACAGTTAGAAAAGGGAACGCATGCGGACTGTATCATTGTGGCATCCATTGATAACCAAACAAAAGAGGTAAAGATGATATCTGTCTACCGGGATACATTAACAGAACAGATGAATGGGGAGATAAAAAAAGCCAATAATGCCTATTTTACAGGCGGACCACAGGATGCAATCAATATGCTGAATAAGAATTTGGATTTGGATATTCAGAATTATGTCACAGTGGACTTTAAAGCATTAGCGGATACAGTAGATCTGCTTGGTGGGATTGAGATTGACATAAAAGAAGAGGAAATACAATATATGAATGAATTTTTGGAGGAGACAGCTCAAGTGGCAGGGAAGGAAACGAATTTTATTGAGTATGCGGGAAATCAGAAACTTGATGGAAGCCAGGCAGTTACTTATGCAAGAATCCGTTCAACGGCAGGTGGAGATTATACAAGAACAGAGAGACAAAGGTTGGTTTTAGAAAAAGTTTTTGAAAAAGTGCTCCACACGAAGCTTGGAACAATCAATAAAATTATTGATGAAGTATTTCCACAAGTGTCCACAAGTTTTTCTCTAAAAGATATGATTGGGCTTGCAGCAGGGGTAACGCAGTATCAACTAGGAGAGACAAAAGGATTTCCATTTGAACTAACTGATGGAAATGTAAATGGCGTAGGAAGTTCAGTTATACCGCTTGGATTTTCAGAAAATGTACAAGAATTGCATGCGTTTTTATATCCGAAGGATGAGTATATAGTCTCTGAAAAAGTAAAAGAGATTGCCGGAGAGATTGAGACACTGACTGGATATACGAGAGCTGATTATACAGAGAGTGTACAGAAAGAAGAATAATGTCAAAGAACTAGACAATTTGAAAAAAACAGTGTAATATGTATAAAGGATGTCAAAAACTGGCATGTAATAATTGTTACGAAAGTAAAGAAAGAGGAAGAACGCATGAAAGTAATGAAAAAAATAGCCACATTTATATTGTCGGTATGTCTGATGGCGCCATGCTTTGGAATGCTGACATATGCAGCAGATGGACAAATTGTATTCAGTGATCCATCGACAAAAGTAGGAGAGACGGTAGAGGTCACAGGAGTTGTCAGAGCAGGAGCGGCAATCGGTGATGCAGACCTGAATCTGACTTACGATACAGAATATTTAAAGTTTAAAAGTGGTGATAATGTAACGGAATCTGGAACGGGACAGCTTGTATATTCCGGAAAAGGAACAGGAAGCGAGACGGAATTGCGGTTTAAGATGCAGTTTGACGTATTAAAAGAGGGAACTGCAAAGATTCAAGTCAGCAGCTATAAAGCATGGCTTTATTCGGATGAGAAATTAAACTGTACACAGGGATCTTCGGCAGTCACAATTGCAGCTGGGGATGTAACTGCGACAACAGCTCCAACGGAAGGTGAGAATACAACAGGCGAGACAACTGATGTGAAGGTAACTGTACAAGGAACAGAGTATACACTTTCTGAAAACTTTTCAGAGGCAGAGATTCCATTTGGATTTGTAGAGGCGACAATGGAATATGAAGGCGCACAGCGCAAAGTGGTAAAACAGGAAACAGAAGATGTATATCTAGCATATTTGGTAGATGCCCAAAATGCAGGGAAGTTTTTCTTATATGAGAGTGAGACATCGTCATTTGTTCCATTTGAACAAATTAATATCTCTCAGACAGCAGCGATTGTACTTCTTTCAGAACGTGGAAATATCAAGCTTCCGAAAGAGTATCAGGAGACCGAGATTACATTGAATGATCAAGTGTTCCCAGCATGGAGAAATGCGAAAGAAAGTGACTATTACATCCTCTATGCGATGAATAATCAGGGAGAAAAGTCATTATACCAATATGATTCTGTGGATGGAACATATCAGAGATTCGACGCACCTTCAGTCGAAGAGGAGCAGAAATCAGTTTCTTTTTTAGGAAAACTTACTTCTGCTATTGAAAGTTATTTAAATTATGTGATTTTAGGTGCAGGTGTACTATTTGTAATTATGCTCGTGTTTCTTATAGTATTAGGTGTGAAGCTTCACAATAGAAATGCAGAGCTAGATGAGTTGTATGATGAATATGGAATTGACATAGACGAAGGAGAGCTTGATCTTATAGATACAGGTAGAAAATCAGGTGGCATGAGATCTCAAGATGACAGATTTGATGATCATGAAGAGGATGAAGAGCAATCTGAAAGAATTCAAGTTGCCAGTGCGGATATTCAAGATGATGACCTCGAGGATGATTTTGCTGACGACGATTTTGCCGATGACGATTTTACTGACGATGATTTTGCCGAGGATGATTTTGCTGATGACGATTTTGAAGAGAGTGACTTCGAGGAGGAATCGGATTTTGGTGATGAAGATTTGGATGATCAAAAAATGACACGTACAAAAGAAAAGAAACAATCTTATGAAGATTTTGACCTTGATTTTATTGATTTAGACGATTAAGGAAACGAAAAGAGGAACTTGGGATAACTAAGTATCCTCTTTTTTTCTTTACAAATAAGTTCAGGTTTGCTACAATAAACCACATAGTGCAAAAAAAATGGTGATTTGTACAAAAGTGGAGGTAAAAATTATGTGTGGAATCGTAGGATACATTGGAAATGAACAGGCAGCCCCTATTTTGTTAGATGGATTGGCAAAATTGGAATATCGTGGATATGATTCAGCGGGGATTGCCGTATATGATGGAACAAAGGTAGCAACATTAAAATCAAAGGGAAGACTGAAAGTGCTAAGTGAATTATCTCACGATGGTGCAACACTTCCGGGAACAGTCGGAATCGGTCATACAAGATGGGCAACACATGGATCACCATCGGATGTCAATGCACATCCGCATTTCAATAAAGAGGAATCCATTGTTGTTGTTCACAATGGAATTATCGAAAATTATCTAAAACTAAAAAAGAAACTGGAGAAAAAAGGGTACGAGTTTATCTCTGAGACGGACACAGAGGTTATTGCTCATTTACTTGATTATTATTACAAAGGCAATCCGTTGGAGGCAATTACAAAGATTATGCATCGTATGGAAGGCTCCTATGCTCTTGGAATCATCTTCAAAGATCATCCGGAAGAATTGTATGCAGTCCGCAAGGACAGCCCATTGATTGTGGGACATACAGAGAATGGAAATATCATTGCATCAGATGTTCCGGCAGTATTGAAGTATACAAGAGATGTATATTTCATTGAAAATGAGGAGATTGTCCGTATGACAGACTCTACAATGGAATTTTTCACAGTGGATGAAGAGCCGATCGAAAAAGAATCCACAACAATTGACTGGGACATCAATGCCGCAGAAAAAGGTGGATTTGAACATTTCATGCTGAAGGAGATGTACGAACAGCCGAAAGCAATTCTGGATACATTTTCGCCGAGAATCAAAGGAGACAACATTGTGATTGAAGAATTAAAGATGAGCGATGACGAGATTCGTGCGATTAAAAAGATTATGATTGTTGCATGCGGTTCTGCGAATCATACAGGAATGACAAGCAAATATATTTTTGAAGGACTGGCAAGAATTCCTGTGGAAGTGGACTTGGCGTCTGAATTCCGTTATCGCAACCCGATTTTAGAAGAAGGGACACTTGTTATCGTAGTTAGTCAGTCAGGAGAGACGGCAGATTCTCTGGCAGCGCTGAGAGAGGCGCAGGCAAGGGGAGCAAAAGTGCTTGGAATTGTCAATGTTGTCGGAAGTTCAATTGCAAGAGAGGCGGACAATGTGATGTATACATGGGCAGGTCCGGAGATTGCGGTAGCTACGACGAAGGCATATTCTTCTCAGCTGATTGCATTGTATTTGCTCGCAATGAAATTTGCACATGCAAGAGGTACTTTGGATGACGCAGGCTTGAAAGAGATGCTGGAAGACCTGCAGAAGCTTCCGGAACAGGTGGAATTGCTGCTGAATAATAAAAATAAAATTCAGAAGTTTGCAAACCGCTATCTGGCTGCAAAAGATGTATTCTTTATCGGAAGAGGAATCGACTATGCTATTTCCATGGAAGGTTCTCTGAAATTAAAAGAGATATCTTATATTCATTCAGAAGCATATGCAGCGGGAGAGTTGAAGCATGGAACTATTTCTCTGATTGAAGAAGGAACATTGGTTGCAGCGGTGCTTACTCAGGAAGATTTGTATAAAAAGATGATCAGCAATATGGAAGAAGTGCGTACACGTGGGGCGTTCGTTATGGCAGTGACAAACGAAGGAAATACCGATGTGGAGAGAGTAGCAGATTATGTCATCTATATTCCGGAGACAAACAGATATTTTGCAAATTCATTGGCAATCATTCCGCTTCAACTGTTTGGATACTATGTATCTGTCGGAAGAGGATGCGATGTAGATAAGCCGAGAAACCTAGCAAAATCAGTAACTGTAGAATAGTTTTTCAAAGTTTTTTTGCAAATAAAACACAGTTTTATCACAAATTATTGTTAGACTACTATCATCAGAGGAAATGAAAGGAGTCTTGACAATGGATAATAAATATAATTACGGAAATAATGAAGAAAAAAGAGAGGAACCAGCAAGAATAGAACCACCAGTACCAGAAGATGGGATAATAGAGAAAGCTGCACAGACGCAAGAAAGAGCAGAGCAGGAGAATACATCACACTATGAAAAACCGCCGGTATATGAATCTTCCACACAAGAGTCTCAGACACGTGATTCTCAGTCGTATGATTCTCAGATATATGGTGCGCCGACATATGAACAGCCAGATGAGCAGTCCAAGAAGCAGCCGCGTCACCATATGAGAAAGAAAAAAGAGAGAAAGCCGATTCATATTGGTGTGAAGTGGGCAACATGCATCTGCATGGCACTTGTATTTGGTTTGTTGGCAAGCGCAGCATTTCAGGCAAGTAATGTTGTGATCAATAAAGTGGTTGGAAATAAAACTACGGTCGCATCATCCGGACAGAAGGTAAACTCCACAAAAGTATCGACGAATACGAGCTCAGATGTAGATTCTGATCTTGCCGATATGGTGGAAAATGTAATGCCGTCAGTTGTATCAATTACAAACTTAAGTGTACAGCAGGTACAGGATTTCTTTGGCGGTGTTCGCGAATATGAAAGCCAGAGCAGCGGTTCTGGAATTATTATCGGACAGAATGATTCAGAGTTATTGATTGTGACAAATAACCACGTAGTAGAAGGAAGCAGTACACTGACAGTTACTTTTGTAGATGAAGAGAGTGTCGAAGCACAGGTAAAAGGAAGAAATTCCAACATTGACCTTGCAGTTGTAGCCGTTCAGTTAGATCAGATTAAAGACTCTACTATGAAAGAGATTAAGACAGCAACACTTGGAGATTCTGATGCAATTCGTGTAGGTGAACCTGCAATTGCAATTGGAAATGCTCTTGGATATGGTCAGTCTGTAACAAACGGAATTATCAGTGCAAAAGACAGAACTGTAGATGGCTTTGAGACAACTTTAATTCAGACAAATGCGGCAATCAATCCTGGTAATAGTGGTGGAGCACTTTTGAATGCCAAGGGTGAAGTAATTGGTATCAATACAGTAAAAGTAAATGCAGATGCAGTAGAGGGCATGGGATATGCAATCCCAATTTCAGATGTGACAGATGTTATCAATGATTTGATGAATCGTCAGACAAGAACCAAAGTAGATGAGTCACAGCGAGGAGCACTTGGCATCAGCGGTACAGATGTGGATTCACAGAGTGCTCAGGTGTACAATATGCCGGAAGGTGTATTTATTTCCGAGGTAACAAAAGATGGCGGAGCTGAAAAGGCTGGTCTTACAAAAGGAAGTATTATCACAGAGTTTGACGGAACAAAGATTGATGGTATGGATACATTGAAAGCTCAGCTGGAATACTACAAAGCAGGCGAGACTGTAGATATAACTGTTCAGGTGCCAGAGAAGAATGGCGAATATAAAGAACAGACTGTACAGGTAACACTTGGTGAGGCATCTAAGTAAGATAATCGTACTAAAAGATACATGGAATAAATGAAAAATTTATTTCCATGTATCTTTTTGACTGTTCAGACCCGGTTGAAAAATCAAAAAACATATGCTATTCTAAAATTAATCCTGAATTATTCACGGCTCTGCCGTGAATGTGGCTGAAAGCCGCATAGT
>OGUD01000353.1_pt1 | contig 41663 bp, 28 predicted proteins | sample 1573671 | NCBI WGS metagenome assembly OGUD01 (sample SAMEA2582065, study PRJEB24529) | metagenome | biome: Human gut stool | place: China | collected 2011 | reverse complement strand
CTTATCGGTTCGTTGAATTCTGATTTTTAAAGAACAGCGCTCCTAAGAGCACAGAATTGAGAGCTTACCAACTCATCAACTCTTTGTCAAATTTATTCGCTGATGACTTGGCGTCGTCAGCGAAGGATTGGAATTAAACACGACTCCGGCACGTTTGTCAAACATTTGCGTCAAAATCCGTATTACTACCTAGAAAACCTCCTCAGGCCATCATTCCCCGTCACCCGATCTTTCGCCGCGCATGGACTTCGACCGCATTTGGAGGTATCTTCTTCTGGACCATTCCGGAGGCGCCCGCGGCCTCTTCAACAACCACCACCTTCATGACTCATCTCAAGCCCATTGCAGTGCTCGCCCTGATTCTTGCCGCCACGCTCGAGATGCGCGGTCCGATCACGGCCGTAGGCCCGCTCGCAGGGCGCCTTACCTCCGAGCTCGGCCTCTCCGCCTCCGAATACGGCCTTGCGGCCGCCCTTCCGGTTGCGGCCTTCGGGCTCTTCTCGTTCGCCGCCCCGGACGCAGCCCGCCGCTTCGGACTCTACGGCGCCGTCATCGTCTTTCTCGGCGTGCTTGCCGCCGGCGGATTCGTGCGCACGGCGCCGAGCTATCCCGCGCTCCTTCTCGGCACGCTTCTCATCGGCGTGGGCATCGCCGCCCTCAACGTCCTCATGCCCGTCGTGGTCAAGACGCAGAACGAGGCGAAGACAGGTGCGCTCCTCGGGATCTACACGGGCGTCGTCGGCCTTTCGGGCTCGATCGGCGCACTCACCTCGCATCCGCTTGCGGCCCTCACGGACTTCACCCAGTCGGCCTTCCTCGCGTGGGCCGCCTTCGGCGCCGTCGTCCTCGCCCTCTGGCTCGCAGCCTTCGGCCGCTCGTCGGGCCCCTCCGCCATGCTCCTTCGCGCCCCATCCCTCAGGCGCCATCCCGGCGCATGGGCCGTCACGGCCGTCATGGGGCTGCAGTCGCTCCTCATATATACAGTCGCCGCGTGGCTCCCGCCCTATCTCCAGACACAGGGCGTCAGCGCCGACGCCGCAGGCGCTGCCCTCGCCCTCTATCTCGTCTCGGGCCTCCCCGCCTCCATCCTCACCGACCGCTTCATGAAGCACTGCGGTTCCGAATGGGCCTCAGAAGCCCTCATGTCCCTCTCCTATCTCGCAGGCCTCTGGTTCTGGACGCTTGGCGGCCCCTGGATCTTCCTCGGCAGCATCCTTGCGGGCGCCCCTCAGGGCTCCATGCTCTCCGTCGCCTTCATCCTGATGGCAAGGAAGACGCGCTCCTCGGCCCACATGCTCGGACTCTCGGCGCTCAGCCAAGGCGTGGGCTACCTCGGCGCGGGCCTCGGTCCCCTCGTCTTCGCCGCGCTCCTCCCCGCAGGCTGGGGCGCCTCGCTCTCCTTCGTCGGATTCATCATCGTCCTCTGGGCCCTCGCAGGCCTTGCGGCTTCCCGCTTTTCGGAAATCCATCCATAAGGATGATCCGTCCGCCCTAAGCCTGCGTTTTCTGTACACTGTCAGCGCCCGGGCGAATCCTCCTGATCCGTCCCGAATCCATTCATCTTCAATACGGTCCGCCTCATCATGTCCCCAATCGAGAAGCTCAGCAGCACCCCGAACCCCGCCGTGCTTCTGTTTGACTTCGAATCCGCTCCAGCCGGACTCGAGGAGTCGCTCGCCGCGACGCTTCCCGAGGCGACCCGCAGCCGCATCACGGCCTTCTGCCACCCCGTGCGCCGCCGCCAGACCCGCTGGGGCCGCATTCTCGCAAGCGCCGCCGCGCGCATTCTCGACGCCGAACTCGTCGAGGAGCCGCCCTACGCTCCCTATCTTCTCAAGGACGGACGCCGCACCGCGCTCTGCATCGCCCACACGGGCACGAGCATTGCGCTCGGCATCGCCTCCGTCAAGGATCCCGTCATGGGACTCGACCTTGAGACGATGCGCCCCGTGCGCAGCATCGAGGGCATGTCCCGCATGAGCTTCGGCGAGGCCGCCTCCGCCATCGTGCGCCAGTGCGCCGAGAGCGGCGACTCGGAACCCTTCTTCCGCGCCTGGGGCATGAAGGAGTCCGAAATCAAGCTCAACCGCGGCGGCTCGGGCTGGCGCCTCACGCTCGACGAAGAAAGCCGTCCCGTCGTCCTCGATCCCGAGGGGCGCTCCGTCCTCGCCACGCACGCCGCCTTCGGCAGCCTGCGCCTCACCGTCCTCACAGGCGCATGCGCGCCCGTCATCGGACGCGTCACCCCCGCCGACATCTCCCGCACGCTGCTCTGAAAGCCTCCGTCGCCGCCTGCGCCCCATTCGATTTCAGGCAAATGGTTTGAGGTTGCAACTGATGCCTTGCGGGCGCGCCACATGGGCTACACTCATGAATTGGCCGGGCCCTGCGTCCGGCACGTGTTCATCACTCCGAAGGATATACGCCGTGCGCCGTTCATTGACCGCCGTTCTGGCGCTTTCACTCTGCTCCGCCTCCGCGCTCGCCGCCGACACGCTCAGGATCGACATCAAGGGACTTGACGGTGATCTGGCGGCCAACGCCCGCGCCTGGGTCGAACCACTCGAGAAGGCAGGCTACACCGATACGCCCGCCGCCCGCATGAACGTCGACAAGGCCGTCAGGCTCTCCCTGCGCGCACTCGGCTACTACCAGCCCGCGGTCTCCATGACGGTCAAGGACAAGCGTAGTCTCGAGATCACGGTCGTTCCGGGCGAGCCCGTTCTCATTTCCGACGTCGACGTGCACGTCACGGGCCCGGGCGCCGACGAGCGTGTCTTCAAGTTTCTTCAGAAGCGCCGCGTCCCCAAGAAGGGCGACGTGCTCAACCACGCCAAGTACGAGGAGTTCAAGAGCTCCCTCACGAACGCGGCCCTGCAGCTCGGCTACTTCGACGCAGAATTCGTCAAGAGCCAGCTCGGCGTCTCCATTCCTCTTCGCGAGGCCGTCTGGTCCATCGACTACGAGACCAGCGAGCGCTGGCGTTTCGGCGACGTGACCTTCTCGGGCTCGCAGATCGACGAGGAGCTTCTTCGCAACATGACGCCCTTCAAGAAGGGCGACTACTACAACGCCGACGTGCTCGGCGACTTCAACCAGAAGCTCGCCTCCGTGGGATGGTTCAAGTCCGCAGTCGTCGCGCCCGACTTCCAGGCCGCGCGCGATGCGGGCACGACCGAGCTGCCGATGAACTGCGACGTCACGCCCCGCGCGGCCAATATCTTCGAAGTCGGTCTCGGCTACGCCACCGACACGGGCCCGCGCGCCAAGTTCGGCTGGAAGAAGCCATGGATCAACAGCCGCGGCCACAGCCTCTCGTCCTCGACCGAGGTCTCCTCGGACGAGCAACTCGTCGACCTCTCCTACAAGATTCCCGTCGTCGCCAATCCGCTTGAGGAATACTGGCTCGCCCAAGGCGCCATGAAGCGAGACGTCGTCAACGACACGGACTCCAACAACATGACGCTCGCGCTCTCGCGCAACTGGGAGTTCTCCACGGGCTGGCAACGCTCGATCGGCGTCCACTGGATGTTCGACTCGTTCACGCAGGCAGGCGTCTCGAGCAACACCATGCTCGTCTATCCCAGCATCAGCTTCTCGCGCACCCGCAGCAGGGGCGGCATGATGCCCTACTGGGGCGACACCCAGCGCTACAGCATCGACACGGGCACCCATTATCTCGGCAGCGACGTCGACTTCATCATCATGCAGGCCCACGGCACGCTCATCCGCACGCCCTGGCGCGGACACCGCTTCGTCGTGCGCGGCAGCGCGGGCAAGATCAAGACGAACGACTTCGACGAAGTCCCGCCCGACCTGCGATTCTTCGCGGGCGGCGACCGCTCCGTGCGCGGCTACAAGTACGAGTCCATCTCGCCGCGCGACAGCGAGGGACGCCTCACGGGCGCATCCTGCATGGTGACGGGCAGCATCGAATATCAGTACAACCTCACGGGCAAGTGGTGGACGGCCGTCTTCTTCGACGTGGGCGAAGCCAGCAACAGCTTCGCGAGCTTCGACTGGAAGCGTGGCGCCGGCGTCGGCATCCGCTGGAACTCCCCCGTGGGTCCCGTCAAGCTTGACGTCGCCAAACCCGTCGCCGCAGACGCCGGCGAGGACGACGGTCTCCAGTTCTACATCGGTCTCGGAGCTGAACTATGAGACGTTCGGCCAAAGTTCTTCTCAGCGCCGGCGGCGTTCTCGTGCTGACGGCCGCGGGCCTCGCATGGCTCGTCGCCACGCCGTCGGGCCAGCAGATGCTGCTTCGCACGGCCCTTCCCCTCGTGCCCGGCCTCAAGGCGGGCTCGATCGAGGGCGGCTTCTTCGACCTCACGATCACAGACCTCTCCTACGAGATGCCGGGCCTCACTGCAGGCGCCGACCGCATCACGCTGAGGCTCGACCGGGACGCGCTCCTCTCCGAGCGCCGCATCGCCGTTACGAAGCTCGAGATCCTGCACCCGCACGGCGTACTCGACTCCGCATCGCTGCCGCCCTCCGACCCGTCCGCCCCCTCCGCCGATACGGGCCCCGTCACCATGCCGTGGCCCGTATCGCTCGACAACGCCGAAATCACGAGCCTCGACTTCACCGCCGACGGCACGAAGGTGACGCTAGCCTACTTCGCCGCCTCCGCCTCCTGGATCGGAGAGGCGCTCTCCGTCAAACCCCTTCGCATCCGCTCGCTTGCGGTCGCGCTGCCCGGCTCCGAGAAGACAGCCGAGGAAAGGGCCGAAGAGGACAGGAAGGTTGCCGAGCGTCGCGCAGCCGAGATCAAGGCCAAGTTCGAGGCCCGAAAGCCCGTGATCACGTTCGACGCGACCGAGCTCAACAAAATGTTCGCCGACCTCTTCTCGAAGCCGCTCCTCACAGAGCTGCCCGAGGTGAGTCTTCCCTTCTCGCTCGACGTCTCCGAATTCGAGGCCACCAACCTCAAGCTTGCGGGCGCCTCGCCCGTCGTCATCGACGAACTCAGGCTCGACGCCTCCATGAAGGCGAGCGAAGTCGAGATCCGCCGCCTCGACCTGAAGATGCCCGAAGCCACGGGCTCCCTCAAGGGGCGCGCACGTCTCTCGGGCAAGTGGCCGCTCGACCTTCGTGCGAACACCAGGCTCTCCGTCGCGCCCGTGCGCGGCGAGAAGGCCGACGTGACGCTCGTGGGCGAGGTCATGGGCAAGGTTTCGCTTGCGGCCGTGGCCGAAGGTCCCGTGCCCGCCAAGTTCCTGCTTGCGGCCGATCCCGCCACTGCGGGCCTCCCGTTCTCCGTGACGCTCGTCTCCCCCAGCCTCAAGCTGCCGCTCGAAGGTGCAAACCCTGCCGACCTGACCTCGCTCTCCGCCTTCAGCCTGCGCATGTCGGGCGACGTCCGCAACTGGAAGCTCGATGCAGGACTTGGCGTCAAGGCGCCGGGCACTCCGTCCGCCACCGCCGGCCTCAAGGGCCGCGGCACCCTCACCTCGCTCACGCTCGACGAGCTCACCGCGAAGACTGCGGGCGGTACGGGCCGCGTCACTGGCGAGATCACATGGGTCGACGCGCTCCGCTGGCGCGGCGACATGAAGCTCGCAAACCTCGACGTCTCCCACTTTGCGCCCTCCGTCAAGGCCGTCCTCTCGGGCAGCTCCCGCACGTCGGGCCGCATCGACAAGAAGGGCTGGTCGGTCGAGCTTCCCGAATTCGACGTCAAGGGCAGGATCGATAACGCCGCCCTCGACGTTCATGGCTCCGCCATCGCGCAGAGCCCCATGAAGGTCTACGTCCCCGACGTGAGCGTCTCGCTCGACGCCAATAAACTCACGGGCCGCGCCATGCTCGACGGCAAGAACATCAAGGCCGACATCAAGGTGGACGCGCCCGATCTGGGCAGAAACATGAAGGAGCTCGCAGGCAGCGCCTCGGGCTTCGTGACGATCGGCGGCACGCTCTCCGAGCCCGTCGCCAAGGCCGACCTCACGGCCACGGGCCTTCGCTACGGCGACGACGTCAGGCTCGAGGCCCTGATGCTTCGCGGCGACATCTCCGCAAAGCCCTCTGGCGAAGTCGGCGGCTCGATGATGCTGCACGCCTCGAACGGCGCCCTCTCCGAGAGCCTCGTCCTTCATGACATCGTCGCTAGGCTCGAGGGCACCGACCGAAAGCACGAGCTCACGGTGAATCTCTCAGGCGAGCCCGTCAACGCCGAACTCAAGCTTGCGGGCGCCTTCGACACGAAGTCCCTCGTCTGGAAGGGCACGCTCTCCAACGGCACCGTCTCGACGCCGATCGGCAGCTGGCATCAGGACAAGGCCGCGGGCCTCGTCTACAAGGCCTCAAGCTCCGAGGCGGTGCTCGAACCTCACTGCTGGGTCGGCAAGCCGGGCGACGTCTGCATCGACGACAAGCTGCGCGCAGGCGAAAAGGGCTCGGCCACCCTCAGACTGCGCAAGTGGGAACTTGACGTCCTCAAGCCCTGGCTGCCGCCGCTCACCACGGTGGCAGGCACCGTCAACGGTACCGCCAAGGCGAAGTGGGACCTCTCCTCGGGCAGCCTGCCTGAAATCGATGCGCTCGTCGACGCGGACGGCATGACCGTCACGCAGACGACGGGCGAGGAGCCCCTCGTCGTGCATCTCGACACCGTCAGCCTCAAGGCGCGCACCGACAAGTCGCGCGCCTCAGCCGAGCTCGACGTGAAGATCCGCGACAACGCCGACCTCAAGGCAACGGTCGCCGTGATCGATCCCGCCAAAACCCGCAGGCTAGACGGCCGCATCCTCTTCAACGGCGGCGACCTGTCGATCGTCAACACCCTGATCGGTTCGGACGAAAAGGTCGAGGGCAGGCTCAACGTCGACGTGGCGCTCTCGGGCACGCTGCTCAAGCCGCTCCTCAACGGCGGCATCGCGCTCACGGACGCAAGGGTCTCCGAAGGCGCCGTGCCCCTCGTCATGAAGCCCTCGAACATCCGGATCGACTTCGCGGGCGACACGTCCACGCTTGAAGGCCGCCTCGAGACGAGCCAGGGCGCGCTCGACCTTGCGGGCGACGCGCAGTGGCGCGACATGGCGCACCCGACGGCGAACGTGCATGCCTCAGGCAGCGACATCCTCATCACGGTTCCCCCGTACGCCAAGGTCACCGTCTCGCCCGACGTCTCGCTTGCGGCCTCGTCCGAGCGCGTGACGCTCAACGGCAGGATCGAGGTGCCCGCCGCGCAGATCACGGTGGCGGATCTTCCCGCCACAGCCACGGGCGTCTCGTCTGACGAAGTGCTCCTTGACCGCCACATGAAGCCCAAGGTCTCGAAGACCGCCACGATTCCGATCGACAGCAACATCGTGGTGCACATGGGCGATCAGATCTTCATCGACGCCTTTGGCCTCAAGGCGAAACTCTCGGGCGACCTCAAGGTGACGCAGGACGCCAGGCGCGGCCTCGGCCTCAACGGCCAGGTCAACGTCGACGACGGGCGTTTCCACGCCTACGGCCAGGACCTCATCGTGCGCACGGGTCACGTGATCTTCGCGGGCCCGCCCAGCCGTCCGCAGCTCAACATCGAGGCCATCCGCAATCCCGAGGCGATCGAGGACGACGTGACGGCGGGCATCCGCGTCACGGGCAACGCCATGCGCCCGAAGGTGACGGTATTCTCCGAACCCGCGCTCTCTCAGCAGCAGACCCTCTCCTATCTGCTTCGTGGACAGGGGCTCGACACGTCGAGCGACGACAACTCGATGATCACTTCGGCGCTTGTGGGGCTCGGCGTCTCGCAGACGGGCAGGATCATCGGAGAAATCGGCGACGCGGTGGGCATCAAGGATCTCGGCGTCGACACGGCGGGCGTGGGCGAAAGCTCGCAGGTCGTCGTGTCGGGCTACATCCTCCCCGGCCTTCAGCTCAAGTACGGCGTGGGCATCTTCGACTCGCTCGCGACCATCACGCTGCGCTACCGCCTGATGCCGCGCCTTTACCTCGAAGCCGCCTCGGGCGTCAATCAGGCGTTCGACGTGCTCTACAGCTTCGAGTACTGACGACTGAACGCATCGAGGGCGCCTTCCTTTCGGAAGACGCCCTCGATTGTTCTTGAGCTTATGGACTCGACCGCAGGTTCCGGTTCCTCACCGGGAGGCCTGCGGGCAGGATTCACGACTTAGAGGTCGGCGTTCTGCGTGCGCTTGGCGGGACCCTTGTAGCCTTCGGTTTCGATGAAGGCGGTGTCCATGGCGGCGACGCGCTTGCCGTCGACGTAGGTGTGGAGCCAGATGTCATAGTTCGCGCCGGCGAGCATGTTCTGGGCGAGGCCCTTCTGCGTGAACGTGAAGACCATGTCCTTCAGACCGTCGCCGTCAATGTCGCGGGCTTCCGCCTTGACCGGCTGGGCGAGCTTCTGACTCATCGTGATCTTGTTGCCAATGGAGGCGCGGCCCACACCGCCCCAGGTCTGCTTCGGATCGGCCTTCGTGGCGTCGAGCTTGCCGCTCGAGAAGAGAACCACTTCAACCTTTTCGTCGCTCTTCGGATTGATGCTGTCGGCCATGACGGCGAGCGTCCACGGAGCCTTTTCCTCAAGCTTTTCAGCAACGGCGGCCTGGGCTTCGTTCAGCATGCGGACGTTGTAGGCATGCAGATATTCGACGGCCTTTTCCTTGGAGACCTTGAGAAGAGTCTTGGCATGAGCGGTGACGGCAGGAACATCCTTTTCCCAGCCGGCTTCAAGCTTCTCGACGAAGGCGCGAACATCCTTCTGGTCCTGACGCTGGAAGTCGTACGTATTGGCGGCGGCGACAAACGTCGTGACCGGCCATTCAGAGCGCCAGCCGAAGTATTCCGGCGTGCCCTTGAAGTGTTCGGCCGTGGCCTTGTCCCAGCTCATGAAGGCCGTGCCTTCGGCCGGACGAGCGAGCGGATAGAACGGGATGTACGGGGATTCGCACGGACGAGCAAGTGCGCGATAGCCGGTGATGAGGAGCGGATTGGCGTTCATTTCGAACACTTCGGACTCATGCGTCGTGGCGCGGCAGATGCCGAGGCTGTTCGTATGCGTCCACTGGGCATCCTGTTCCTGGATGTCGTGTTCGTGCGTGCGCAGCAGGTCCTTCACGTCGTCAACCGTCCACTTCTTCGTGGCGACGGCGGAGTACGGGAACTGTTCCGGATCCGTGATGTTCTTGCCGATGATCTTGTTCCAGGCGAGGTTGTTGCGGCTGGAGTTGTAGTCGGCGGAGCGGCGTTCGGCCGGAGCGACGGCAACGCGGTAGTTGAAGTCGCTGTAGACGCCTTCCTTGGCGGGCTTGTAGCGACCGTTCTTGATGGCGCGCTCGATCATGCCCGGAGCAACGATGACGTTCTTGGTGTCAGTTGCGTCAACCTTGTCCATCATGAAGTTGTTCGGAATGTAGATAATTTCATTGTCCTGCACGCGCCTTGCGACCCACGTATTGCCCTGATGAATGGCCAGCTGCCAGGCTTCGTTCGGGTCAGCGATCGTATACGTGCGGCCTTCCGAGAAGTAGCCGTACTTGCCGAGAAGCTCGATGGCGATGTCGACGGCGTGACGGGCGCTCGTGGCGCGCTCGGCCATCAGGCGGCGGATGCCGTAGCCGATGCCGCCATCCTTGGTCGGCATGATGTCGTCCTTGTAAATGCCCGTGCAGGCATTCGTGACGATCGTGACGCCGTTTTCATTGACGAAGCCGTCGGAGAAGGAGGCGCCGGTCGGATCGAAGGTCTGCGACCAGAAGAAGCCGAAGGTCTTTTCAACCTGCGGAATGGAGGCGGCAGCCTCTTCGAACTTGATCATTTCGCCGGCCTTGTGAGTGGCAGCCGGGACCCAGTGCTGAGCAGTCAGAATGCGGCCGCCGTTGTCCTCATTGTGGCCCACGAGAATGTTGCCCGTGGCGCTGGCGTCCTTGCCGACGATGACCGTCGAGCAGGCGGAGGCGTTGAAGGCCATGGAGCCCATGGCGGCACCGATCGCGAGAACGGCAAGCTTGGTCTTGAAGTTCATTTGTTTCTCCTCAAAAGATTCAACTGCTGCGACAAATTGGTCCTGTGTCGCTAAGTAGCAGTTGCGCAGAAGTTTACGCATCGCCACCGGAACTGCCCACAGAATCTTCCCTTAGCCATGAACCCTTAAGCCTTTCAGACTAAGCAAAAACCCTTTCCCGTGGGCGACTGGGACAACGACAGTGTCACAAGAGGAGGCCGTGATTTTTCAGCCTGCACCTCACAGTTGGCCATGAGGCTTTCGCAGCCGGCCTCTCTATGGACCTTCAGCCGTTGAACTGACCTGTGCCGATCACACGTGGGAAAGGGCCTCTGTCTGACGACAGGGGCCCTGTGGATGGAGCGTTCAGGTGCAGACCGCGGCCCCCCTGATGGTTCATGGTCAGAACAGGTAGCTCATGCCCAGGAAGCCCTGGACCGTGTCCTTGGCGGAGGCATCGTCGACCTTGGAACCGGCGCCCGAAGCGTCGCTGTAGTTGACCGCGACGTAGGCGATCACGTTCTTGGCGAACGAATATTCATAGGCGGCGCCGTATACGGCACGCTTGAAGTCGACGTCGGAGTTGTTGGCAAGTTCGCCATCAAAGTACTGGGCGCCGATCAACGTCTTGTGCGGCCCGGAAAGGTGCTCGAAGCCGAGGGCGAGAGAGTAGCCGTCCCAGCCGCCCTTCTGATCCGCCGTCACGGCCGTGGCCTTGGTGGCGGCGAGCTTGGCGCCCGTGGACCAGGCAGTCTGATAGCCGGCGCCGGCAAAGATGCGGACGGTTGGCACGACACGGTACCAGCCGCCGACCTGGTAGGCGCGGCCGTCGGCGGCGGTGCCGCCGGGATGCTTGTTGTCGACGTTGGCGAACGTGACGCCGAGGAAGAGGTTGTCGCCGATGTAGTTCATGGCGGCGGCAAAGGTGTGGCCCTTGTCCTGCCATTCATTTGCATCGTCGTCATCCTTGTCGCCCGTGGAGTAGGAGAGGCCGAACTTGAGGTTGTTCATGACAGGCGAGACGTAGTTGATGGCGTTGTCGACGCGACTGGAGTTGGCAAACGTCGTGCCGATCGAGGAGTTCGAGTAGGAGGTGCCGAAGACGTCCCACTTGATGGAACCCATGGAGTACGGAGCAGCCGTGGACTGGACCGTGCCGGCGCGGCCGAGGCCGAGTTCGCCCCAGGCGCCCTGAACGGCGAGGATGGCGCGGCGGTCGAAGAGCGTGTCGGCGGTGGAGAAGCTGCCGTCGTCAACCTTGAAGCCGTTCTCCAGATAGACCTTGACGAAGTTTCCGTTGCCGAGGTCTTCCTTGATGTTGAAGCCGAGGCGACTGGAGGTGCGGCCGCCGGACTTCATCGTAAGGGAGCGTTCGCCGCCGTCGGCATCTTCGAACATGAGGCCGGCGTCAACGCGGCCGTAGATCTGGATGTCAGTGGCGCTGACGGCGGTGGCCGCAGCGGTGAGCATGACTGCAAGCGCGATCTTGGAATATTGCATGATGAATCTCCTTTTCTGTCGTATCAATCTGTCGAATGAGTCTTTCAATGAGGATCGAAGCGCGCCCTCGACGGGGGGCGCACTCCGTTTCTGGATTCAGCGGTTAAGGCTTCAGGCCTCGGCTCCGCGGGCCTCGATGAGGGCCCCAAGCGCCTCGGTGGAGCGACGTGCAGACTGCATTGCACCCTCCCAGAAGCCGGGATCGGCGGCGTCAGCGCCGAAGTGTCGGCGGATGATCTCGTCGACGGTCATGCGGCCCGTGTCTCGGAGCATCGCGACATAGAAGCCGTAGAAGTCGTCTCCCCTCTCCTCCCACTCGCGCATGAGCGCGAGGCTCATCAGGTAGCCGACGGCGTAGGGGTAGTTGTAGATAAACTGGTCGGTCTTGTAGTAGTGAAGCTTGTGGGCCCACAGCCACACGTCCGGCGTGACGTCGTCGCCGTACCAGCGCGTCCAGACCTCGCGCATGAGCTCGCAGCAGCGGCCCGCGGGGACCACGCCGCGGCGGCGCTCCTCGAGGAAGGCGAGCTCGAAGTCCATGCGGACCATCGTGTTGACGAGGAAGTTGCCCGCGCTGCGCACGTCCTGCCAGAGCATCTTGAAGCGTTCGGCGCCTTCGGCCTCCTCAAGGAGGGCGCGGCGGATGACGGCTTCGTTGAAGGTGCTCGCGGTTTCGGTGAGCGTCATCGGGAATTCGGTCTCGATCATCGGCAGATCTCGCATCTTCCAGTAGTGGAAGGCGTGGCCAAGCTCATGGCCCTGCTGCAGGACCGAGGTGATGGAGCCGAGATAGGTCGAGAAGACGCGCGGGATCCTGAATTCATTGAATCGCGAGTAGAAGGCGCCCCCCACCTTCCTGTCGGAGGGCTTCGCGTCGATCCACCGATTCTCGAGCATCAAGTCGACGAAGGCAGTCATATCGGGATTCACGCGACCGAGTGAACGCTTCACAATGCCGATGCCTTCTTCATAGGGCATGAGGCGCGGGGTGCCGCCCGAGGTCTCAGGAGCGGGCGCAAGCACGTCCCAGTAGGCCATCTTCGGGGTGCCGAGCACGCGGGCGCGCATGCGGAAGCCCTCGCGGATCCAGTCCGTGTTGCGCAAGATGGCCGTGCGAATCGCCTCGAGGCACTCGCGGCTCATGCGGTTCTGGGCGAGCGAGACGCTCACGGGTTCGACGCCCGCACGCTCGAAGCCCGCGAGCCTGATGCCGTGCAGTTCGTTGAGAAGGCCGGCGTAGAGTTCGCCGTGGCGGGCGTACCACTCCTGCATGGCCTCGCCGGCGCTCTGGCGGAGCACGGGGTCGGGATCGCCCTTGAGAATGGCGACGAGCTTGGCGGCACGAACCCGCACGGTCTCGCCTGCGGCATTCCTCGCGTCGAAGTCGACGAGCTTCTGAAGGGACTTGTGCAGGGAACCGAGCGGCGCAAAGGCCATGACCTCGATCGAGGCATAGAAGTCGGCGTCGGTCGCGCTCAGCCTGCGATGCCAGTCGGCCTGACGCTCGCGGATGACGAAGCGCCAGTGCGAGAAGGGCTTCATGCTCCAGAGAGGAGAGTCGTCGGGCTTTGCCGCGAGCGTCTCGAAGAGCGGGCCGGCAGCAGCCTCGAGGTCGTGATGCAGGCCCGCCGTGAAGTTGGAGGCGGCCATCGCTGACGCGTCGGTCGTGTCCTTCGCGCCCGTGCACTTGGCGAAGGCGGACATGGAGGACTCGATCGTGAGCGCCTCCTCGTAGGCCTCGAGGCCAAGGCGCAGGGTCTCGTCGCTCGAGAGGTCCTTCGTCAGGCGGGCGATTTCGGCGATGAGCTCGCGCACGCGCTCGACGCCGCGCGTCCAGCGTGGATCCGCAAAGCTGCCGTAGGCGTCGTCCATCTGCCATTCGGGGGCGCCGGAGTTGAATTCCGTCATTTTTGAATGCTCCTTTCTTCTTTAAATGGCGAGCCAGAAGACGCTCACGTGATGCACGATGAGACCGACGATGCAGGGCACGGAGGCGCGCTTGATGAGTTCGAACGGATTCATCTGGAGCATGCCGGCGATGGCGACCACGACGCCTGCGACGGGCGAGAGCGGACGCGCGATCGTGGAAGCCTGGTGCATCGGCAGAACGAGAGTCACAGGGTTGACGCCCATGTCGCGGGCGATCTTGGGCACCATTTCGACGAGCGGATAGAAGGAAGCGCCGTTGGAGCCCGCGATGATGGTCACGAGCGTCGTGATGGCGACGAAGAGGATGGACATGCCGACGGCACCCGCACCCACGTTGTGGGCGACGTCGACGATCGCGTCGAGCATGCCGAGCGCCTTGAAGCCTTCGGCGAAGACACCGGCGGCGATCACGAGGGCGACCACGCCAGAGAGCGCCTTGCCCATCGACTGCAGGAAGACCTTGAGGCCCGCGGCGATCTTGTCGTAGTTGCCGCGCCAGCGGATCACTTCGCAAACCATGCCGATGATCACGCACAGAAGCATCAGGGCCGTGATGTCAAGCTTGATCGAGGAGATGCAGTACTGGGAGAAGACGACCACCAGAACCATCGGGAGGAACGGCAGGAAGGCGTAGATCTTCGGTGCGGCGGTGCTCGGACGCTTCACGTCCTCGGAGAAGACGAGCGTCTCGCCTTTGTGCTCCTCGCAGTTCCAGCCTTCGCGACGGTCAAGCCAGCGCTGCCAGAAGACGTGCGCGAGGCCGATGGCGAGCACGGTCGGAATACCGGCCGGAATCTTGAAGAGGAAGACGTAGTCGAGAATCGACAGGTCGCAGGCCTTGGCGGAGGCGGCCGTCGAGCCGCCGAGCAGCACGAGCGAGCAGGCGCCCGACGTGACGAACACGGCGCCAATCGCCTTCTTGTTGATGCCGAGCGCGGCAAGCGCGGGACCCATGAGCGCCAGACAGAGCACGCCGAGGCCCACGGCCGAGGTGATCACCATCGAGACGGCCTTGCCGAGCATGAAGGCGACGAAGATCAGGATGTACGGATTCCTGATGATGGAAAGCGGCTTGATCGCGATGTTCACGAAGGCGTCGTTGGCGCCGATGTGCGTCATGTAGGAAGCAAAGCCCACCATCGTCATGATCAGGAAGCCGAGGCCGGCAAGACGGTTCGAGAACATGTAGCGGATGAACTCGATGATGTTCAGATAGTCGTTGCCCGTCGGCAGCGCCTTCTTGGGCATGAACGTGCCCGTATCGAAGAAGACTGCGCACGCAAGCATGAAGGCGCCGCTTGCAAAGAGCACGAGCGGAGCATACTTGCCCTTGACGATGGCCCACCCCACGACGACGAGTGTGAGACAGCCGATCAGAATACCGATCATGATGTTTCTCCTGTTGATTGTCGGAGCGCCTCCCCGCACGCTGAACGGACGGCACCCTTCTTTTGAAGCCTTCACATGATCGCGCCGCGCATGCAGCCGCGTAGGGCAACGGAGGGAAGCTCTTCGGGATGACGAGGGTTGTCCCGTAGTCCGAAAGTTCAATTTTCCACTTCCGGAACGGCATTACACTTGCATGCAAACGACCCAAAGCACCATGCATAAGGGTTTCCATTAGATACCCCCAGTAAAAACCCTGAAATTCTCTTGAACCGCTTATACGACCGCATGATCCGCCCCGCCCCCAACAAGACGCCCGCCTGGACGGGCAGATCCGTACCGCTCCTTTCTGAAGAAGGCTTCGCCGAGGCGCTCGAGCGTCTCGAAGCGAAGATCGTTGCGCTCGAGGCAATCGCGAAGACGCCTCCGAAGGGTGCGGCCGCACTCGGCGATCTGGTGCGCATGGCGGACGAAGCGCGCGATCTGGGGGTCTCGCTCCGGACAGTCTGCCGTGCGCGGCAGAGCTCGAACGCCGCGGACACGTTGCCGGGCACCTGGCTCTCTTCGGTCAAGCGCCTCTCCTTCAGACTCGAGGAGGCCTCAGGCGGGATTCTTTCGGCAGTGCGGGAGCTTCCGGACGAGGTGCGCGCGAGAGCGCCCTTCGAAGCGTGGCTCTCGCCTCTGGCCGTGCGCGGCTCACAGTCCTCGTCCCTCTTTGAAGCGGTCATGCTGCCGCTCGGCTCCCAGCAGTCGCATCTCGTCGCAACGATGAAGCTCAGGATCCCGAGCGAGGACGGCCACATGATCAGTCTGAGCTACGCGCAGGCGACGTCCGTCCTCAAGACGAGTCCCGACAACAGGTTCCGCCGCTCGGTATTCGCACTCTTCAACGCGTGGTTTGCGGAGCACTCGGCCGCCTTTGCAGACCTGCTCAATGCGGTGCTCGGCTGGAAGCTTCACGAGGCGCATGCCGCGGGACGGGACTTCATGACGGCGGCGTTCGAGGCCGACCGCATCACGCCCGCAGCGCAGCTCGCCATGATGAAGGCGCTTGAACTCAGGCGTGAGAACGCGAGACTCACGATCACGGAAAGGGCTCGCTTGCTCGGCGAAAGACAGCTGCACGTCACGCAGATTCTCGGCTCCGTCGAGGGCATGCACGCCTCGGCGCCCGAAGGGCTCAACGGGCTCGACGAGGTCTGCGGCTCGCTGTCCTCGGCCATGGCCTGTACCGACCCCGCCTTCGGCCGCTATCTGGAGGAGGCGCTCGAAAACCACTGGATCGACGCGAGATCAATGTCGCAGCGCGCGGGCGGCACCTGGTGCGAAGACCTTCCCGCCTACAATGCGACGGCCGTCTTCTCGACCCTCCCGTCGGGCACGGCGGGAGCATTCCAGTTCGCACATCCGCTCGGCGTGGGCTTCATGCACAAGGCCCAGCACGGCGAGCAGGCGCCCCTCAAGCGCCTCCCCTACTCCGTGATCGAGATCTTCGGACAGCTGGCCGTCACCATGCTCGAAAGACACATGGCCCGAAAACTCGAAGGCTCGACCGAGGCCGACCTTCTGCGCTGGCAGCTCATGCGTCGGGCATCGAACATGCTCCTCATGGTGCCCTCACGCCACAAACTCCTTGTCGACCTGTTGGCCGCAAGACGAGACGGCATCCTCTCGGCGAGCAGGTTCAACGAGGCGAGCCGCCGTGCCTGGGACGCATTTTTCGGCGGCACGACCGACGGATGCGACCAGTACGTCTGGTGCTGGAAACCTCATTTCTACCGCACAAACACGGTCTTCTACGACTGGCAGTACGCCTTCGGCTACCTGGTCTCGCAGCATCTCGCCGAGACCTTTCTGACGTCGGGCACCACGGCTTCGGGCGCCTCGCTCGGCGACTTCGCGAGGGACGCCTGCAGAATGCGCTGCGACGAGCTCATCAAAAAGCACCTCGACGCGGACATTCGCGACCCCGTGTTCTGGACGCAGGCGATCGACACCGCGCTCGCCCGGTGCGGACTTTTGCCTGCCGGGACAGGTCTTCGCCGATAACGCACGGACCAGACCTTTCGGAAAGGATGGAACATCCCGGCCAATGCATCTCCCTCGCATTCGTCAGGCCCGCGGACAAAAAAAGGGAAAGCCCCGGAAAAAAGGCTTTCCCAAAATGACGCGGCTCTTTGTTTGGGGACCAGAGCCGCGATCCCACTAGACTGCGTTTGAATTGCTGATGCGGCCTCAGGCAGCCTTCGCACCTCTTGCGAGCGCATCGATCTGCTCCTCGAGGAGCGAGGCGATCTCGTAATGGTTGACGAGTTCGCGGAGCACCAGGAGGTAGGAGAGATGGAACTCGCAGCAGCGGATGGTCATCGAACCGCGGGGCTGGGCCTCCATCAGGCGGCGCTGAAGATCCTCGATGCGGGTGATGACGTCAGCCGCCCTGTTGCGAAGCGCCGTAACGTCGGCATGATCCTCACGGGCGTTGACGAGCGTGCGGATGTCCGCGACGAGCGTGCCGATGTCGTTCGTGATCTCGTTGCTGCCAACGCGGTGGCGGTTGGCCACGTGGTCGCGGGCAAGCTTGGCGAGGTTCTGCAGAGAGCGGCTCACCTCTCGGGTATTGGTGCAGGCGCGCAGATAGAGGTAGCGGGCATCGAAGTCGGCCTTGGAAGGCGCGGCCTCGGCGGCGACCATGCGGTAGTAGACGCTGCGGGCCTCGATGGCGTCCTCGAAGACGTCGGTGGCGCTCGCCTTGACCTTCGTGAGCTCGCGCTCACGATCGGCCGTGAAGTTCTCATGAATGCGCGAGAGCACCCGGAGCGTTTCGGAGAGGCTCTTCTGCACGTGCTTCGAGAGAAGCTGGCCCACGTAGGCGGCGTCGTAGACGGAGCGGCTTTCGTCGGAGAGCGTCACGTCGTCCTCGCGGGTCTTGAGGTTGGAGCGCACGAGAAGGAAGATCGCGCCGAAGCCGAGGATGATGGCGGCGGCCTCACCGCCCCAGAAGACGAGCACGGCGACGACGGCGGCGAGCGAGCTCGCGGAGAGCGCGGTCAGGAACCAGCCCGAAATCACGGTGAGCACGCCCGAGATGCGATAAACGGCGGACTCTCGGTCCCAGGCGCCGTCGGCGAAGCTCGAGCCCATGGCGACCATGAAGGTCACGTAGGTGGTCGAGAGCGGCAGCTTGAGGCTCGTGGCGGAGGCGATCAGGATGGCGGAGACGATCAGGTTGATCGAGGCGCGCACGTAGTCGAAGGGCAGCGGAATCTCGCCCTTGACGACGGGGAGCGGCTCGAAGCGGGAGGCGATGCCCCTCTGCATCGGCATCGGGATGATCTGGCTGATCACCTTGCCGAGCCCCATGGCGCCGCGCACGATCATGCGGCCGGGCGCGGAGGCGCCGAACTGTTCCTGCGTGCCGGAGCGGCTCGAAGAAAGGTTGATGGAGGTCTGGATGACGCGGTGGGCCTTCTTGGAGAACCAGAGCGTGAGAACCATCACGAAGCCCGAAAGGAGCAGGAAGGCGGTAGGAGCCGTGGAAGGCTTCAAAAGACCGCCCATCATGAAGGCGTTGTCGGCGGCACCCGAGGCCTGCCATTCCTTCCAGCTGTCCCAGGCGGCGAGCGGCACGCCCACGAAGTTCACGAGGTCGTTGCCCGCAAAGGCGAACGCGAGGGAGAACGTACCCGCCAGAATGATGATCTTGAAGATGTTGACGCGGAAGACCGTGATGAGCACCTGGAAGAGCACCGTCAGGCCCGTGAAGAGCGAGAAGAGGATGACGGCCGTGTTGGCGTTGATCCACTGGATCCACTCGGGACGCATGAAGCTCGCGCCCTTGGCGCCCTTCATCACGAGGAAGTAGATGATGGCCGTGAGCGCGATGCCGCCGTAGATGGCGCCGATGCGGCGGTAGGCCTTCTCGAACTTGAAGGTGAAGACGAGGCGGGCGAGATACTGGACGACGGCGCCCGAAATGAAGGCGACGACGACGGAGATCAGAATGCCCGAGACGATGCCGAGCGACTTGCTCGAATTGATGTAGTCGGCGACGTCGGAGAGCGGAGCGCCCGCGTCGATGAGCTTGAAGAGCGCGGCGGCAAAGGCGGCGCCCATGAGCTCGAACACGATCGAGACCGTGGTCGACGTCGGGAGACCGAGCGAATTGAAGGCGTCAAGCAGGATGACGTCCGCTACCATGACAGCGAAAAACACGATCATCAGCTCGGAGAAGGTGAAGAGCTGAGGATGGAAGACGCCGGAGCGGGCGATCTCCATCATGCCCGAGGAGAACGTCGCGCCCGCGAGCACGCCGATCGAGGCGACCCAGAGCGTCGTGCGGAAGGAGGAGATGCGGCAGCCGAGGGCCGAATTCAGAAAGTTGACGGCGTCGTTCGAGACGCCGACGAAAAGGTCAATGACTGCGATGACCCCGAGGAAGGCCAGCAACACCAGATAGTATTGTTCCATGTCAGATGTAAGCGTTGGTAAGACAACGCCCGCATTCTGACCGCTCCGCGTGACGGCTTCGTGACGGAATTATGACAATTTGATGACAGACGTCATATTCGACACTTTCTCCTGCGCCGCGAGCGTCCTCAGGCGGCGCCGTTCTTCCCGGGACCGTCACTCGCACTGTCATTTCAGCCCGTTCATCTCATTTGTGTGACACGACGGCATTCACGGTTCCCGAACGCAGAATCGCCCGCCTTTCGTTTGAAAGGCGGGCGAACTGCATCCTCAGCACGACCGTTTGAGGGCGGTCACCCCTTGACTTGTTTTGACCTGGTCTTTTTAGAGAAGGGTCAGGAAGCGCGAGAGCATGCGCACGCGGTTTTCGATCGTGTCGACGCGGAGGTATTCTCGTTCTGAGTGGAAGCAGCCGCCGGCAGGGGCAACGCCGTCAACGACGGGGGTGCCAGCCTGGGCGATGCGGTTGGCGTCGGAACCGCCGCCGGCATCGACCCAGCCCGCTTCAAAGCCTTCGAGGCGGGCGGCTTCGTTGATGAGCTCGACGAGTTCGCGCGTCTTTTCCGTGCAGGGCATGGCCGGGGAGACGGAGGCGCGGCGGGCGTCGACGGTGATGCCCTCGCCCCAGTTCATGGCGGCGAGTTTTTCAATGCCTTCGTCGATCTCGCGGCCGTCCTCGTCGTTCCAGCGACGGGTGTCGATGCGAATGGAGCAGGTTTCGGGAACCGTGTTGCAGACCGTGCCGCCTTGGATGACGCCGACGGTCACGCTCGTGCCCTTGCCTTCGAGGTCCTGGAGCTTGGTGACTTCGATTGTGAACCTGGCGGCGGCGAGAATGGCGGAGCGGCCGTCCTGCGGGTTGTTGCCTGCGTGGGCGGCAACGCCGTGGAAGGTGACGTCCCAGACGGAGCGACCCTTGCGGGAGCGCACGAAGGCGCCGCTGGCGCGGCCCGGTTCGGAGACGACGGCGCGCCTGGCCTTCTTGGCCATCGTGGCGAGCCATTCGCGGGAGGAGAGCGAACTCACTTCTTCGTCGGGGTTGTAGCAGACGGCGATGGCGAGACGGTCGAGGTCTTCCTTGCGGGCGTTCTTGAGGGCGTGGAAGATGGCGATGACGCCGGCCTTGCAGTCGGCGCAGCCCGGGCCGTAGACCGTGCCGTCCTCGACGCGGAACGGACGCTGGGCGACGGTGCCATCAGGGTAGACCGTGTCGAGATGGGCGTTGAACATGATGTCGAACTTTTCAGCGCCCGGCTTGTTCGTGGCGAAGAGACCGCGGCCGGCCTTGTCGCCGAGGTCGACGAGTTCGGTGGCGAAGCCGATTTCGTCATAGTGGCGCTTCATGATTTCGGCGACGCGCGTGACGCCGTCGCAGGTGTTGCTGCCGCAGTCGATGTTGACGACTTCTTCGAGGTCCTTCAGATAGGTTTCAAGCATTCGCTCTCTCCGCTTGGTGATTCGGTTGTTGGTCCGTGAACGGGCATGTGGTCCGCCCGTCCGATGGGAGAGATTGTGGATCAAAACGAATCGCCCCGCCTTGTACCTTGGTTCAAGCGGGGCACACGATGCATTTTCGGGAGAGTCGGACTCCCCATTCTCAGTCGTCGGTGAAGTCCCTGTCCTCGGGCGCCTTCTGGTCCTCGGCGAGTTCGCCGATGGCGGAGAGGTAGTGGTGGAGTTCAAGGGCGGAGCGCACCTCGAGCTTGCGGCAGGCGTTCGAGCGGTGGATCTTGACGGTGTGCTCCTGGATGTCGAGCTCGGCCGCGATCTGCTTGTTGAGCATGTCTCGGGCGACGAGCCTGACGACGAGCTGCTCGCGCTCGGTGAGCATGGCGAAGCGCTCGCGCTTTCGTTCGACGTCGATCGCCTCGCGGCGGTGCGCGATGTTCTTGCTGATCATGCGCCTGACGCTCTCGCGAAGCTTCGCGGGCTCGACGGGCTTTTCGCAGAAGTCCTCGGCACCACGCTTGAAGGTCGAGACCGCCATGCTGATGTCGCCGTGGCCAGAGAGAAAGAGGATCGGCAGGTCGATCCCCCTGCGAGTCATCTCCTCCTGGAGCTCGAGCCCGCTCATGCCGGGCATGCGCACGTCAAGCACGAGGCATCCGGGGTGTCTCAGATCGTCCCTCGCGAGGAACTCCTCGGCGCTCTCGTAGGCGACGGCGTTGATGCCGCCCATGCGGAGCATGAAGGCCTCGGAGTTGCGTACGGTCTCCTCGTCGTCGATGATGCGCGCGAGCGGCGAGTAGAGATCGGGATTGGGCATGCTGGTGAACATGATTCTAGTGACTCCTATGCGGCTTCGGCGGTCCTGACCTGCGGAAGCGAAAGCGAGACGACGAGGCCCCAGGGCTCGGCGCGTCTGAAAGTGAGGCGCCCCCTGTGGCGTTCGGCGATGACGCGGCAGATCGAGAGTCCGAGACCGAGGCCCTCGAACTTCTCGCTCGTGACGGGATGCGAGAGCTCGGCGAACTTCTTGTCGTCGAGCGGCAGGCCGTTGTCCTCGACCTCGAGCACCCAGCGCGGGTTGTTTTCGACGCTGAGGTCAGCCTTGAGGCGCAGCCTGATCTCGGGGTGCTCCACACTGCCCGACTGCAGCGCGTGGAGCGCGTTCTTCAAGGTGTTGACGACGAAGAGCTCGAGTTCGAGTGGATCCCCCTCGACGGGAGCCGCATCGACGAGGTCGGCCGAGACCCGGACGGACGAGCTTGCGGCGCCCGAACGAAAGGTGGAGTACGCCGACTTCACGACGGCGCAGAAGTCGATCTCGCGCTGCAGGCCCTCCTTCTGCCTGGCATAGCTGCGCACACGCTCGACGATGCTCGAGACGCGCTCGGCCTGACGCCCGATCTCGCGGGTCGCTTCATCGATGACGGGGTCGTGCCCCTTGCCGCCGAGATAAAGCGAAAGTCCGTCGGCGTAGTTGATGAGGGAGGCGACGGGCTGCCTTAGCTCGTGTGCGATCATGCTCGAGAGTTCCGAGACGATGCCCGCGCGCTCGAGCTGCGAGAGGCGCTCGCGGTCGCGCCTCGCATGGTCCTCAAGTGCGTCCTTCTCGTCGATCACCTTGACGAGCGCCTTCGTGCGGCGCGCGACGATCTTGCTCACCGACACGCTGTAGAGCATCGAGGCGGCGAGGATGAGAAATCCGAGGACGAGCGCGTACTTGTAACGCTCCTCGACCACCGAGAACCTGGCGTCGGACGCCTTGTTCGTGGGCGCATAGGCGAACTTCTCCGCGACGCGGCGCACGTTCCTGTAGTCGTTGGCGAGCGTCCAACGGTAGCCCGACTCGGGGACGGGCATCGAGTAGACTGCAGCCGCGATGCGGCGCCTGACGTCCTCGGGCACGTAGGTCTGGGCGGCGAGCGCAAGGCCCGGAAAGAGCTCGGTAGAGCTCACGCAGGCGAGCCCCTGCTGCGGCTTCTCACCCACGACGCGAAGGCTGCCCGGCTCCACCAGTCCCGCAGCCGTCAAGGTCTCAAGCTCGCACACGCGCAGAATCCCCACGTCGGCGTCACGCTCGAGTACGGCCCGAGCAACGGACAGGCCCGAGGCCCCGAGGAAGGTCGTCTTGCCGAAGAAGTTCTTCGGATACTGCGAAACGTTGGCCACTTCGTCGAGCGCCGTGATCCAGCCGTCGAAGGACGCCATGCCCGCGGCCGCCACGAAGGCGGTCCTCAGATCGGAGACCTGGTTGTAGCGGGTGTCGTCCGCCCTCACCACGAAGACGGAGCCCGCGGCCCTCTCGGGATCGGTCGCCTGCGGAGGCTTCAGGGTCGAGATCCACTCGACGCCTGCGCCCATGTCGGAGAGATAGATGTAGTAGCCGCTCGTGACGAGAAAGAGGTCGACCTCGTGGCTCACAACAGCGGTCTGCAGGTCGAACGGCGCGTACTTGTGAAGCGTCACGCTGACGTCTGCGCCGCCCTTGCCCGCGCCCCTGAGGCTCTCCTCAAGACGGGCCGCAAGGGACTCCATGAAGCTCGAACCCTGTCCGAGATCGAGTGGATCGGCGTAGCCGATGCGAAGCGAGCCGTCGAAGTGCCTCACGACCTTCGCGGGCGTCTCGATGGCGATGGAGGCGTCCTCCTGCACGCCCGCTTCGGGCGTGGCAGCGCGTGCCGTGCTGAGTAGAAGTGCCGCCAGAAGGGCGAGCATTGCTGATGGGCGCATGAGTGTGTGGCCTTAAGGACCCGGCATGCGTTCAGGCCGGGTCGTTCTGATGTTCTTGTGCGGTGAATGCCGACAGGAATTTTCCAATTATGCGCATTCGGCACGATCGCGACCAGAGGAGGTTCCCGAAAGGGCGCGCGCAGAACCTAAAAAAAGGCGGGCGCACCGTACAGGGCGTCCGCCGAGAAGAAAAGCAGCCGGCAGGAGAACCCGGCCGCTTTGAGAGGAAATCGATGTGTTTCAAATCGATGTATTTCGAGGTTCCGGCTTAGTTCAGGATGATGGTCATGACAACCATCACGATCAGACCGCCCGTCATCGGGATCGCCGTGCGGCGAACCAGAGCGAAGGGGCTGATGCCCGAGCAGCCTGCCACGGCCACGACCACGGCGGTAATCGGAGACATCACGCGGGCAAGCCCCGTCGAGAGCTGCATCGGCATGAGAAGCAGGATGGTCGAGACGCCGAACTGCTGGGCGAAGTCAGGAACGAGCGGAGCGAAGGCGAAGAACGGAGCGTTGCCGGACCCCATCACGACGCAGGAGATCGAGATGAAGGACACGACGACGATCATGATGGCGTAGGCCGGAAGACCGAGGTTCTGCGTGCCGGCAATGAGGTAGTCGATAGTGCCGGTGGCGATGAGGCCCTTGGCGAAGAGTTCGCCCGCGACGATGATGGTGATCACCGTGGCGAACTGGCGGCCCATCATGTTGAAGAATTCAAAGCCGGTATTGAGTACGTCCTTGACGGCCTTGCGGGCGAGTTCGCAACAGAGGGCGACCGTGAAGGAGATGAACATGGCGGTCGGAACGTCGAGCTTGACCGTGTCGATCACGAAGCGGTTGAAAACGATGAGCAGGACGAGCGGGATCATCGGCAGAAGACCGTACCAGGCGGGAGCGCCCTTGACGTCGATCTTTTCCTGCTTGGCGGTGGCTTCGTCGACCTCGTTGGCCTTGTCGCCGTCCTTGGCGTCAAAGTAGCGCTGCGTGAAGAAGTGCAGGGCGGCGACGGCGATCGTCACGACGATGCCGACGGGGATCTGGTACTCGACGAAGTAGGTTATCGTGTCCATGCCGGCCACCTGGGCGGCGTAGTTCGCGGCACCGGAGGTCGGCCCCATGTCAAGACAGGAGACCGTGGCGATGACGGCGGCGGCGGAGAGGCGGGAGGCGCCGAGACGCACGAGGACCGGGTAGATCGTGACCATCAGGAGCATCGCGAGGCCGGAGGCGGACGGGATGAAGAGGTCGGCGATCGCGCCGATGATGTAGGCGAGCGAGAGCACGAAGTACGGCGAGCGGAAGATGCGCAGCGGCCTGCAGAGGTAGTCGGCCATGATGGCGGAGGCGCCGATCATGGACATGTACTTGGAGTAGCCGGCAGCCGACATGATCAGCAGACCGATGCCTGCGGTGCGACTCGACATCAGCGACGTGATGCACTTGAAGAGGTCGAAGCCGATGAAGCCCGTGCTGGCGACGCCCTTCGGAAGGATCTGGGCGCCGTTGGGCAGAAGCCCGAACGCGTCCATGGCGATCGAGCAGACGAGAAGCGTGAGGCCGCCGAAGAAGAGCACGAACTGTGCCTTCATCTTCTTGAGCAGGATGACCACCACCATGATGGTGACCAGAAGAGAAATGATGACGCCGACCATGGCTGACGTTCCTTTTGGTTTGTGTTGGTTCTTTTGGGTCCGGGTTGGAGGTCCGCCGACCGCCCGCCGCAGGTCACGGCGGGAGGCGGAAAGGGAGCGGACTGTGGGGGATTCTGAACCAAGCAGGACGCATGCACCATGTACCAAGGTTCAAGGACGAGGATTTTTTCGGCGTTCATAATGGTTCCGCATCAGGGAACGGCGCCCCTGGACACAGCCACTGTCCGGAACGCGTTCCCCTACTTCGACCACAACGCGTCCGCTTCCGGCAACAGCCTCCGTCCGGGTTCGGGCGCCCCCCTGCAAACCAAGGGGCCACCATTCGATTCGTCAAAGGAGAATCTTCCATGGACAAGAAAGCCGCACTGCTCGAACGCTTCATGCGCTATGCAGCCATTTCCACCCAGAGCAATCTGAAGGCCGGCTGCGTGCCGAGCAACCCGCGTGAATTCGAACTCGCCGAAATGCTCGCCGGCGAACTTCGTGAAATGGGCCTTGAAGACGTTGAAGTCGACGAACATGCCATCGTCTACTCGAAGCTTCCCTCCAACCTGCCCGAAGGCACGAAGGCTCCGGTGATCGGCTGGGTCGTCCACATGGACACCGTCGACGTCGGCCTCTCCCCCGACGTCCACCCGCAAGTCGTCAAGAACTATCAGGGCGGCGACATCTGCCTCAACAAGGAAAAGGACATCTGGCTCAAGACGGCCGAACATCCTGAAATCGAACGTTACGTGGGTGACGACATCGTCGTCTCCGACGGCACGTCCGTGCTTGGCGCCGACGACAAGTCCGCCATCGCCAACGTCATGACGGCCCTCTCCATCGTCACGAGCCAAAACCGTCCGCACGGCGACATCCACATCGTCTTCGTTCCCGACGAAGAGCTCGGCGAACAGGGCGCCCGCAAGATGGACTTCTCCAAGTTCCCCGTCGACTTCGCCTACACGATCGACTGCTGCGAACTCGGCGAAGTGGTCTGGGAAACGTTCAACGCCGGCAACGCCAAGCTGACGGTCAAGGGCGTCACGGCCCACCCGATGTCCTCCAAGGGCGTCCTCGTCAACCCGATCCTCGTCGTGCACGACTTCATCAACATGCTCGACCGCGCCGAGACACCGGAATGCACCGAAAACCGCGAGGGCTTCGTCGTCCTCAAGACGATGCAGGCCAACCCGAGCCAGGCCGTCCTCACGATGAAGGTTCGCGACCACAACAAGGCCCTCTACGAACGCAAGAAGGAAAAGCTCGTGCGCGCCGCCGAGTACCTCCGCTTCCGTCACCCGAAGGCCGGGATCGAAATCGAGCTCTCCGACTCCTACGCCAACATCGCCGACGCCGTGCGCGACGACAACCGCGTGGGCATCGACTACCTCTATGACGCCCTCGCCACGGCCGGCGTCGAGCCCAAGACCACCGCCATGCGCGGCGGCACGGACGGCTCCTACCTCTCCGTCAAGGGCATCCTCACGCCGAACTACTTCACCGGCGCCCACAACTTCCACAGCAACTGCGAGTTCCTGCCGATGAAGTCCTGGGAAAAGAGCCTTGAAGTCACGCTCGCCATCATCGACCTGACGGCGAAGAACGCCCGCGGCTGATCTCTGCAAATGAAGTGAACACGAAGCGGCCCTGCTGTCATGCACAGCAGGGCCGCTTTCCGTTCAGAAGGTCTTCCTCCTTCGCCAACACGAGCAGCAGATGGAGGGCATGCTTCTCAACGACCTCCTGCCCGTCGACATGCGTCTTGCGCGCATCATCGACACGCTCTTCAGGGCGCGCGGCGAGTCCCTCTCCGAGCGCCTCAAGCCCGTGCCCGTTCCCGTGACGGTCCTGCAACTCGCAGAAATGGTGCATGCGGACCGCGCCTTCCTGAGCAGGATCCTCTCGAAGTGGCGTGAGGCGGAGTGCTTCGAGCGCAAGGGCAGGCGGCTCCTCTTCTCGCGGGCGATCTTCGACATCTGTTTGTGTCTTGAGGGCCGGGAGCGCCTGGTCCGTGCTCCTCATCCCTGACATCGAGTCTAGGCGGGTCCGAAGCCCCCCTCTGTGACAAAGTTCACAAAGACGTTTTTTTTGCCCAGACCCGCCCCGCAGCCTTCCATAGGCGGATCACCCTAAGCAAACCACCTGATGCACAAGCGAAGCCTTCCGCGCTATGCTGTTTCCATCATGAATACGCAGATCCTCCTTCCGACCCCTTCCGCTCACCATCACCTTTGGTGGCGCTCCTTCTCTTTCTAGAGCGGGTCGGGCGAGCTTTGCCCAAATTCCAGTCCAAAAGACCCGCACTCCCGCGGGTCTTTTCGCATCAGGCGCACAGAAGCCACGGGACGACGGACAAGACACAACGAAAACGTCCATAGTGGTTTCAACATGTTCCAAAGGCTCAACGAGCGCGCAAGGTCCTGCAGCAGACGATGGCAAAAGGAAGACATCCGACTCCGATCCGTCCTCCGACAACCATCCCCCGACAGGCACCCGACATGACAACGCTTCGATTCCACGGCTCCGCCGCCGTCCTCCTTCTTCCGCTCGCACTCTTCGTGGCCGTCACGGCCAGGCTCTTCATCTCCGAGGCCGCCTTCGACCTCACGGGCCTCGCAGCCGCAGGCGTCCTCACGCTCTTCTCGGGCTCGCTCCTCGCGAAGGCCCCGTCCGAATACTGGAAGGCCGCCGTGCGCGGGGCCTCGTCCGAGCTCACGGGCACGGTCGTGCTCATCCTGATCGCCTCGGGCATCTTCTCCGCCATGATGAAGGCCTCGGGCGTCGCCGACGGGCTCGTCTTCCTCGGAGGAATGCTGCACCTCACGGGCCACGCCTTCACGGTCTTCGTGCTCCTCGCCTCCTCTCTGATGGCAGCCGCTACGGGCTCGTCCATCGGCACGCTCCTCGCCGCCATGCCGATCTTCTTCCCTACAGGCGTCGCGCTCGGTGCGGATCCCGCCATGCTCGCGGGCGCCGTGCTCTCGGGCGCCATCTTCGGCGACAACCTCGCACCCGTCTCCGACGTCACCGTCATCTCGTCGGTCACGCAGCGCTTTCGCGACGGCACACCCGCCGACATTGCGGGAGTCGTGCGCACCAGGCTTCCCTACGCCATGACCGCACTTGCCGTTTCCATGCCCGTCTACGCCTTCATGGGCGCTTCCCGCCCTGTCTCCGAGGCGGCGCTCTCGGGCGACGCGTCCGCCCTTCTGATGCTCGTCCCCGTCGCCGTCCTCATTGCCGTTGCGGTCAGGACCCGCGACGTGCTGATGGCGATCTCGGCGGGCACCGTGACGGGCACGGCCACGGGGCTTCTCATCGGCCGCCTCAGCTTCGCCACAATCTTCGCGGCCGACGACGGCAGGCTCTCGGGCTTTCTCATCTCGGGCATCAGCAACGTCTCGCCCATCATCCTGCTGTGCGTCACGCTCTTCGCCTTCACGGGCATCGTACGCGAGGCGGGCGTGCCCGACATGATGGCGAAGGCCCTTGAAGCGGGTTCGGCGGGCCGCCCCTCCGCACTTCGCACCGAGCTCTTTCTCTCGGCCGCCACGCTCGTCGTGACGACGCTCTTTGCAGCCGTCACCTCCGCCTCCGTCGCACTCGTCGGCTCTCTCACCGACGACATCGGCCGCGCCTCGAACGTGCACCCGTACCGCCGCTCGCACATCCTCTCGGGCCTAGCGAACAGCCTTCCCGTCCTGATGCCGTTCTCGGCCTTCGTGCTCATCACGATGGCCGCCGTCTCGGGACTCGAGGGCGCGGCTGCCGTCACGCCCTTCACGCTCATGACCGCCGCCTTCTACCCGATCGCGCTCTTCCTCGTCTTCGGCTTCATGGTGCTCACGGGCACGGGCCGCATGATGGAAACGCCCGAACCCGAAGCTGCAGAGGCCAAGACTGCAACCGCCCTCTGAATAACGCCAGACATTCAGGATTGACAAACAGGAAACAGACGATGACATCTGACGACACGTTCGAACTCTACGACCTCGAGGTCACCGTTGAAGGCGACGAAAAGGACTTCGTCTGCCGCCACCATGCGGGACACGCGTTCAGGGTGGAAGGCGAGGACCTCGTCTTTCCCGAGGGCGGACGCTTCTCGATGTATGCGCTCGCGGCGCTCATCCCGCTACTGCCCGCCAAGGAACGCCCCACCTCCCCGAACGACTGGATGACGACCGATGCGCTCATCGCCTGTCCCGATCCCAACTGCGGAGCGAAGTTCAGGATCCGTCGGACCGCAAAACGCATCCTCTCGCACGCCGAATGCACCGTCGTGCCACTGGGCGCAAAGGCCTGAGCGGTCCGGCAACCGTACAACCAGGAGTACATGATCATGACCCAAGCGCCCCTCATGGACCGAATCCACATTACTGAAGACTATGACGTGCCGCGCGTCATCAACGGCGGCTGGCAGCTTTCCGCGGGCCACGCGCTCGAGCGTCCGCTCGACCTCGCCGACGCGTCCCGCGCCTTCAACCGCCTCATCGACATGGGATTCGACACCTTCGACTGCGCCGACATCTACACGGGCGTCGAGGACTTCTTCGGCGGCATCATCCGCGAGCGCCGGAAGGCGGGACTTCGCCTGCCGCAGATTCACACGAAGTTCGTGCCCGACCTCAACGACCTTGCGAACGTGACGCCGGCTTATGTTGAGAACATCATCACGCGAAGCCTCAGGCGCCTCGGCGTCGAGCGGCTCGACGCAGTCCAGTTCCACTGGTGGGACTATTCGGTGCCGGGCATGGTCGACGTGGCGGGCGAGCTTGTGCGCCTTCAGGAGAAGGGCCTCATCCGCCTCATCTCCACCACGAACTTCAACGCCGTCGAGCTTCGAAAGCTCATCGACGCAGGCATCCCCGTCGCCACCAACCAGTGCCAGTACTCGGTCCTCGACCGCCGCCCCGCCATGCGGCTCGAGCGCCTCTGCCGCGAGACGGGCGTAAAACTGCTCTGCTACGGCACCGTCGCCGGCGGGTTCATGTCCGAGAAGTGGCTTGGCGCGCCGAAGCCCGATCACTTCGAGAACCGCTCCCTGGTCAAGTACGCGCTCGTCATCGAGGATTCGCTCCGCTGGGAAGGCTTCCAGGCGCTTCTCGCCCTCATGAAGGAGATCGGCGATCCGCTCGGGCTTTCGATTGCGAATGTCTCGACGCTCTGGACGCTCTCGAGGCCCGAAGTCGCCGCGGGATCATCGGCACGAGAAGCTCAAGGCACGTCGACGGGAACGCCGCGCTCATCGGCCGCCCCCTGCCGCCCGAGGCCGTCGCCCGCATCGACGCCTTCCTCGCGGGCTTTCCGACGGTCGACGGCGACTGCTTCGACCTTGAGCGCCTCGACGGCTCGAAGCACCGCGCCATCATGCGCATGAATCTCGTCAACAGCGTCGACGGGAAGTGATTGCTGAAGGCAATTCCATTTGAGAGAGTGCCCCGACCGGCCATTCGGGGCATCCCCTACCTCGGAAGTTTGACATCCTCCCGAGTATGAATACTCGGGATTCCTCGTATTCGCGTCAGGACGCGAAGAAAAGGACGGTTCCCGCTGCTGACTTGTTGCCAAGTTCACTTGACGGGCGAACTGAGCCTGTCCGGCTCTTCTTTAGCACGTTGAGTGCACCTACGACGTCCGCGTTTTCAGTGTAGCCGCAAAGTTGGCAACCGAAATGCGCCTGCGTAGGTCGATTTGATGAACTCGTGTATCCGCACTTGGGACAAGTCTGGCTCGTGTACTTCGGATCGGCAAGGATGAGCCGTCCGCCGGCCTTGAACAAGGCCCACAGGATGGCCATCCTCATACCATAGGGCGCAACGCGTGCCAAAGAGCGGTTCAAGCCGCTCTTCTGCTTCACGTTCCTGCCCGGATCCTCAACCGTGCCCTTGGCCGATTTCGTCATGTTCTTCAACTTCAGATTTTCCATGGCCACCCATCCGTATTTCTGTGCGATGGTGTGAGCCGTTCTCTTCATGAAGTCCTGACGAATGTTGCGGATACGACGATAGTGCGTCAGAATCTGGTTCTTCAGTTGCCTGCACCTGCGACTCGGCTCCCGTTTGTCAAACGGGGCCGCCTTGCCCAAATCGGCCAGCTTCTTGCGGGCTTCCTTGTTGTGGCAAAGTTGCTTTTGAAGAACGGCAATTCGTTTCTCGTGCTTCTTGATGGATGAAACTTCGGGAAGCCCTTCTTATTGGACTTGAACTCATTGATGGATGCGCACTCATCCTTCAGACCTTGCTGAAGCGCTTGAGATGGCGCATCCTGAAGCCACAACATGTCGTCTTCCTGTTTCCAGCACGTGAGCTTTTCACAAAGTTCCGCATAGTTCAGAAACGGCAGATTGTGTTCAAGCCTCTGCTTCTGCAATTCGGTCGCCTTGTTCCAAACAAAACGCCGGCACCCGGTGGGCTTGAGCGAAGATTCGCGTTTGCTCCCGGGTAGGCATCAGTTCGAACTTGTAGGCGATATTGGCTTTCATGACTTCCATCCTACACCGTCCTTTTCGAGAACGCATGGTTCGTAGACAATCTGCGAACCAGAAGAGTACCTCTCATCCCATCGATTGAAATCGAGGGCTTTCTCGGCTTGGATTTGTAAGTTTGACCCGAAGGCTTGACCTTCCGCGCCCTGACTGGGCTTTGCCTTGAAAGCCCTTTCTCAAAAGGATTGCGCGGCACCTATAATGCATCTACGGCAGAGCCGGACCCTCGAAAGCACTACTGCTTTCGCATGACCTCCGCATCCCGAGAAGACCATTTTGAAGACGGGACGGAGTCCGCCCCTCGCATGCCTAATCAAGGAGACAACACATGGCCATGAAGACCTACGACTTCGCCTACGGGCGCGGTCGCAAAACCTTTACCGTTGAAGAGGACCGCGTTCTGAAGGTGGTCCGCACCGAAGAGTTCCCGCCGATGGAGGACATCAGGGGCGGCGTGCTCGAGGCGATCCGCCACCCGATCGGCTGCCCGTCGATCGAAGAGATCGTCAAGCCCGGCGACACCGTCGCCTTCATCTGCAACGACCCGACCCGCGTCGCCAACAGCTTCGACTTCATGCCGGTGCTCGTCGATGAGATGAACCGTCTCGGCGTGAAGGACGAGGACATGAAGATCGTCTTCGCGCTCGGGACCCACCGCGCCATGACGCACGAGGAAATGGTCGAGGGCGTGGGCGAAAACGTCGCCTCCCGCCTCAAGATGTACAACAGCATCTGCACGAATGACGACGACTTCGAATACTTCGGCACGACCTCCCGCGGAACGCCCGTGCACATCCACAAGGAGCTCTGCAACGTCGACCACGTGATCCTCACGGGCACGATCGTGCACCACTACTTCTCCGGCTACGGCGGCGGCCGCAAGGCCATCCTTCCCGGCTGCGCCGCGATGGAGACCGTTCGCGTCAACCACAGCTTCATGCTCGACGAAAATGCCGCGCTCGGCCGCACGACGGGCAACCCCTGCTACGAGGACCAGATGGAGGGCGTCGCGCTCTTCGCCAAGGGCCGCTCGCTCTTCCTCTTCAATGCCATTCTGAACGCGAAGCACCAGTTCCTGCGCATGTTCGCGGGCGACTACATCGCCGCGCACAAGGAAGCCTGCAAGTTCGTCGACGAGGTCTACGGCTGCGTCATTCCGAAGCTCGCCGACATGGTGATCGTCTCCTGCGGCGGCTATCCGAAGGACATCAACGTCTACCAGATGCAGAAGACCATGGAGAACGCCTCCTGCGCCGTCAGGAAGGACGGCGTCGTGATCCTGCTCGCCGACTGCGAGGAAGGCTCGGGCTCCAAGGTGCTCGAGGAAACCTTCCGCCGCCTCAAGACCCCGGCCGCCATCAAGGCCGAGCTCGAGGCCAACTTCAAGATCGGCGCCAACAAGGCATACGCCATCACGCGCCCGATCGAGAAGGCCCGCTACATCCTCGTGACGAGCCTTGACCGCCAGCTCGCGAAGGACATGCTCTTCACGGGCGCCGTCGACACCGTCGAAGAGGCCCTCGAGATCGCGAAGCAGTACGTGGGCGAGACGCCCGACATGATCCTGATGCCCGAAGGCTCCCTCACGGTGCCCCGCGTCGAATAAGGATCCTCCTGCGGCGGGCGTCTGCCGACGCCCCCGCATCCGAACGACTGCCGCCTGCCTGCGCCTCACCGGCCAGGCAGGCTTTTTGTCCAGAACCACATCTCGAGGCCAGCATGCCCGACAACATCCGCTTCGACATCGACCGCGACGTGCGCATCGGTCTGCCCGAAGCCGTCTTCTGCGAGGGCAAGAGCCACGACGCGCTCCTCTCGCTCCTCAAGCGCTTTGCGTCCGACGACGAGAAGCCCATTCTCTTCACGCGCCTCTCGGAATCCGTCTGGGCGCGCGTGCCCGAAGACCTTCGCGCCGCCTACGACTACGATCCCCTCTCCCGCACCGCCTGGCACCGCACCTGCCCGCGCCATGAAACGGGCCTTGCGAGCATCGTCTCCGCGGGCACGGCCGACGCGTTCGTGACGCACGAGGTCGCCCGCACGCTCGAGTACCTCGGCTGGACCGTCCGCCTCTTCGAGGACTGCGGCGTTGCGGGCCTCTGGCGCATCCAGGCCGCAAGGGACGACATCAACAAGGGCGACGTGGTCGTCGTCTGCGCGGGGCTCGACGCCGCGCTCGCAAGCGTCATGGGCGGTCTCACCTCGAAGCCCGTCTTCGCGGTCCCCACGTCCGTGGGCTACGGCATCGCCGAAGGCGGCCGCGCTGCGCTCTCGAGCTGCCTCGCGTCCTGTGCGCCCGGCGTTGCCGTCATGAACATCGACAACGGCTACGGCGCCGCCTGCGCCGCCGCCCGCGTCCTCACCCTGCTTGAATCCGTGCGCGCTGCGCGCTGACCGAGGAGCACCGACCATGTCCGACCTCTTCAACCACCCGATCCTCACCGTCCGCATCCATGCGGGCTTCAACGCCAACGTCTTCCTCGCCGGCCTCCTCGCCCTGACGGGCCAGACCGCGGGAACGGCCCAGGCCTACATGGCGCGGCGCTTCCCCGAAGTCGACGCCATCATCGAATTCGGCCCGCGCGCCGTCAACGGCATCCTCGGCCACACGCTCTCGATCAGGACGCCGCACGAGCACGTCCACAGAACGCCCGCCGACATCCTCCGCCACTATGAGGCGAGCACGCTCTCCGACGAGGCGAAGGCCAAGGCCGCCGCCATCTGGTCCGTGGTCGCGAACGCCGAGGCCCGCGTGCACGGCACGACGCCCGATCACGTCCACTTCCACGAGGTGGGCCGCATGGCGAACATCATCGCAGTCGGGCTCATCGCCGACTTCATGACCACGATCGATCCCGCCATGATCGTCGCGAGTCCCCTCCCGATGACCGACGGCACCGTCAACTGCGCCCACGGCGTCGTGCCCTATCCCGCACCCGCCCTCTACGCGATGCTCGACGGCGTCGCCGTGCGCCCCTGGTCGGGCGAAGGCGAGCCCGTGACGCCCACGGGGCTGGCGGTCCTGCAGGGGCTCGGCGCGCGCTTCGGCGGCTGGCCCGAGATGGTCGTCACCGACCACGTCACCGTCTTCACGCCGAAGATCTTCGAGGGCGTCGCCAACGGCACGCTCATGGCCTTCGGCCAGCCCGTTCCCGCAGCCGAGTGAACGCCATGACGCCTGCCTTCGACGATCCTCGTCTTGAGCGGCTAGCCTCGAAGCTCTCCGAAGCCTCGAGCAACGGCGCGGTCACGCTCGCCTATTCGGGCGGACTCGACAGCCGCTTCCTCGCGTTCTTCGCAAAGCTAGCGGGCTTTCGCGTGAGGCTCCTGCACGTCACAGGCCCGCACGTTGCGCCCGCCGAGACGGCCGAAGCCGTCGCCGAAGCAAGAGCCATGGGACTCGAGGCCGAGCTCGTGCCACTCGATCCTGCGGACATGCCCGACCTCGCCGCCGCGGGACGCCTGCGCTGCTACGTCTGCAAGCGCCACATCTTCACGGAGCTTCTCAGGATTGCCGGCGACGCCCAGCTCTGCGACGGCACAAACCACTCCGACCTCGCCGTCTACCGTCCCGGCCGCAAGGCTCTGGAGGAGCTTGGCATCCGCTCCCCGCTTGCAGAGGCCGACATCAGCAAGGACGAGATACGTTCGCTCGGCGCCGCACTCGGCTTTCGCAATCCGGGCCAGATGGCAAGGCCCTGCCTGCTCACCCGCTTTCCCTACGGCATGACGCCCGCGTCGCGCGACCTGACGTTCGCAGCCGACGCCGAAGCCGCCATCGAAGCCCTCATGAAGGAGGACGATCGGCTTTCGGGCCTGAGGTTCCGCTGCCGCTTCCCGGACGGCGTCAGCCCCGTGATTCATCTCGAGCGAGCTTCGGTCTCGCATGCAGAGGCACCGGAACTCCTTGCCGAAGGTCTCAGGAAGAAGCTCGGCGAGCGTGCATCAGGGCTTCGCATCGAGCTTGTGGACGAACTCTCGGGGTGGTTCGACCGGCCCGTCCGGAACTGAGAAAGACAGAGCACGACAAAGAACAAAAGGCAGCGATCCCAGGACCGCTGCCTTTTGTTTGGATTGAAGTCTCTCGAATTCAGCTCCGGAAAAAGCATCGCCCCGGATTCCTTTCGGAATCCGGGGCGACTGGTTCAGTCAAACTGATGTTCTATGCGAACGGGCAGTTATTAGAACTTGTGGACGAGACCGGCGTTGACAGCAGCGACGGAAGCCTTGTCATCATAGCCAGCGTCGAAGCCCTTGTCATAGGAGTCCATGTAGTAGCCGGCACCGCCGTAGACGAACGTGCGCTTGGAGAGCGGATATTCGTAACCGACAGAGAAGGTGTAGCGCTGAACGTCGTTAGCAGTCGTGGTCTGATCTTCGGCATCCATGTAGCCGACGAGAACCTTGGCCGTACCGCCGAAAGCGGGAACGTCAGCACCAACGGAAAGACCGAAGCCGTCAAACGTACCGGTCTTGCCAGTCTGAATCATCTCGACGGCAAGGCCAGTGTCCTTGAAGTACTGCGTGGCGACGTAGAGCTTGGCAACGCCGAAGTTGTAGTTACCACCGAGGCTGACGGTCAGGGGATCGTCCTGTTCGCCAAGAGACTTGCCTTCATAATTGACAGACTGCTTGTTGGTCTGCGTCACGATACCAGCAAGATAGAGGTCGCCAGCGGCAAAGGTCGCACCGAGAGCATACTGACGGTCGGTTTCAGCGGAGCCTTCACGACCATGCTGGACACCAGTCTTCGCATCATCATCATCCTTCTTGACATTCTTGTCGAAGGAGTACTGAGCGAGAAGGTTGAAACCGGCAAACGTCGGGGTCTTGTAGGTGATGGTGTTGTCCATGCGACCGAAGCCGGCGCCCATCACATACTTGTGACCGGCGATGTTAGACCAACCCGTGGAGAACGGGGAAACCTTGCCGCCGAAGAGACCGTAGCGGCCGTTGCCGGAAGCGAGTTCGCCCTGACGGCCCATGCCGAGTTCGCCGAAGTCGCCGCCAACGTAAAGCAGAGCTTCACGGTCGAAAAGGCGGCCTTCAGTGGCGAGCTGACCGTCATCGGAGTTGAAGCCGTTTTCGAGCGAGAAACCGACCTTGAGGCCGTTGCCGAGGTCTTCTTCACCCTTCACGCCGAAGCGGCTGGCGGAGTTCTGGCCGGAGCGCATGTCGAACTTATTAACGTCTTCGCCATAGCCCTTGTCCGTGGAGGTGTAGCCGAGGCCCGTGTCGATGATGCCGTACATCGTGACATTGGCGGCAAAGGCGGAACCGGCGAAGGCGCCGAGAACGGCGACAGCGGCGAGAGTCTTCTTGAACATGATTTGTTTCCTCATTGAGTGCCGCGCACCGTCTTTTGTGATGCGTCGGCGGCCGGCAGACTTGTCCTGGGAGGCGCTGCCGAATTTAGAGCGGCTAAGTTGGTCCGAGCCGCATCTGGTCTTTGGTCCGCGAGGACCTGTGCATATTCTCCCAAAGACTTCGCCAATTTCCTAATGCGCTCCAGAGGACAAACAGACGAGGAAACATTGAAAATGCCTGTGGCTCTAGCCTTAAGGAGAAAAATAGGTGCTAACCCTCGCAACGTGACTATCTCTCCGGAGTGTTGCATTCCTACAACAAACCGCCCTGTTTCCAAGAATTCGACACGTGGACAGCCTGTAGAACGAAATGTCGACTTCGCTCACTCAGGAGTCCGCGGAGGGCCTTTTTCCTCGATTTTTCGACCCGAATTCCTGCGAACGTCGACCCCGTTCGCCAGAGAAAAACACCCCGGCTCCTTGCGGAACCGGGGTGCTTGGTTCAGTCAGACTGACGTTCTATGCGAACAGGCAGCGATCAGAACTTGTGGACCATGCCGAGCATGACTTCGGACGTCTTGGTCTTCGTTTCGACGCCGGCCTTTTCGGTCTTGACCTGCGTGTAGCCAGCGGCCGTGTAGACGAACGTGCGCTTGGAGAGCGGGTATTCGTAGCCGACGCCGGTGATGATGTTGTTGCCTTCGGTGGCGCCCGTCTTCACGTCTTCGTAGTCGTTCCAGCCGAGCTGAACCTTCAGCGTGCCGCCGACGAGCGGAGCCGTGCCACCGACGACGAAGCCGTAGCCCTTGTTGAGGGCGGTCTTCTTGTTGGCGGCGGTCTTGTCAGAGTCTTCATCCTTGCCGCCATCGAAGTACTGGACGGCAACCATCGGCTTGACCATGCCGAAGTCATAGTTGGCAAAGGCAGACACGACGGTCTGATTGTCGTCGTTGGTCTGGTCCTTGAGTTTGGTACGGTTCCAGTCCGTCTGGCTGTAGACGAGGCCAGCGTTGAGAGCACCGGCACCGTACGTCACGCCGAGGGCGTAGTAGCGGTCGGCGTCGGAGGAGCCTTCTTCAGTCTGGATGGCATCGCCCTCTTCATTAACGTTGGACTTCTTGAGAGAAGCCTGAGCGAGAAGCGTCACACCGGCAAACTTCGGGGACTTGTAGGTGAGCGTGTTGTCCATGCGGTCGCCGAGACCGAGGAAGACCTTGCTGGTCTTCGCGATGTTGTCCCAACCCGTGCTCATGGCGGTGGCACCGGAGCCCATCTGACCGTAGCGGCCGACACCGGAATCAAGACCGCCCGTGCGGCCGGCGGAGAGTTCACCGTACGGCGTTTCGACGAACAGGATGGATTCGCGGTGGAAGAGGCGGGAGCCCTTGTCGAAAGCGCCGTCGTCAGCCTTGAAGCTGTTTTCAAGGTTGAAGCCAACCTTGTAGCCGTTGCCGAGATCTTCCGTGCCCTTCAGGCCGAAGCGAGAGCCGGAGTTCTGACCGGAACCCATGCCGAAGCTGTCGGTCGTGGTCGTGCCCTTGTCGACCTGCGTCCAGTTGAGACCGAGGTCAACGAGACCATAGAGCTGAACGTCGGCAGCGAGAGCAGAGCCGGCAAAGGCACCGAGAACGGCGACGGCAGCGAGAGACTTCTTGAACATTTGCATTTCCTCATTTTTTGGGTTCGCTCCGGGCCGGACCGGCCGGCCCGCGAGCGGCGACGGAAGCTTCCCGAGGGGCTCCGTCGAGATGGCGCGCACGCTTTTGCACTGCACTTGCACCGTGGTCCGGTCTTTTCTCAAGACCTGTGAGGCATTTTTCCAGAGAACATTCAGGCCGTGTGAAACTTTTACTGTCGCATTAACGCGTCAAACGCGACGCATCGCGCGTCCTTCAGGCGCCTCGACCTAACTGTCTCTCATAAGTCATAAGGTGTCTCCTCTACTCCCAGTGTTGTTTCGGCACCACAAACAGCCTCCGGAAGCACTTTTTCCGGGCATTGAAGCCAGGCGAAGTCCGCCCCTGCGGCCTCATGAACGAAAAGCAAAGAACGCACGAATCCTGCACGCCGGAAAGCAGAAAACCGGCGCCCGCCGCAAGGCGGGGCCGGTTTTCCGGGATGAGAGGGCCGAGGTCGGGCTTCGGGCTACCAGTTGCCCGAAAGACCGATCACGAGGTTCGCGAAGATGTCGTAGAGCGTGACGAGGTAGCGCTCGTCGAAGTCGACGGCGGCATGCTCGTGCGAGGCCTCAAGGCCCGCGCCCACGAGGAAGTAGCCTGCGCGGCCGCCCTGGCTCTGCACGCGGCGAATCATCAGGGTGGCGTCGTCGGAGCCGTTGAGTGGCACCGAGGGACGGACCTCGCGCACGTAGCGCGCGCGGCGGGCGCAGACGGTGATCATCTGCACGATGCCGTCGTCGGGCACGAAGTCGACGGCCTCGCCCATGATCTTGTGGCTCATCTTGACGCCGAAGGCCATGGCGCAGCCTTGGGCGCGCGTGACGGCCTCGCGGGCGAGCTCGCGGTTGATCGCCTCGTTCTCGCCTCGGACCTCGACCTCCATGTCCGCATGGGCCGCGATCACGTTGCGGCCCTCGCCCGCATGGAGCGTGCCGACGTTGACGCGGGTCATGCCGTCGGAGTGGCGCGGCAGGGCCATGAGGATGAGCGCGGCGTCTGCAGCGGCCAGAAGCGCATTGCGACCGAGCTGGGGCTGCATGCCCGCGTGGGCCTGCACGCCCTCGAAGTGAAGATCGATCTTCGTGGTGCAGAGGAACTTCTCGGGAGCGGCCACGACGGTGCCCGCCTGAAGGTCGGTCGCGATGTGGGCGCACAGCAGCGTGTCCACGTCGTCGAGAAGACCCGACTGCACGATCGGATAGGCGCCGCGGGAGCCCTCTTCGCCCGGCTGGAAGATGAAGCGGATGCGGCCCGTCAGACGATCCCTGTTCGCCACGATGAAGCGGCCGAGCTCGAAGGCGACGGCCTGATGACCGTCATGGCCGCAGGCGTGCATGAGGCCGGGACGCTCGGAGGCGAAGCCTTCCTTGTAGGGAATGTGGTCGGGATCGACGGGTTCGTCCATCTTGAGGGCGTCGAGCTCGACGCGGAACGCAAGGGTCTTGCCCGGACGGCCCGTGTCGAACGTCGCGCACAGCCCCGTGAGGCCGCCCATGCGCTGCAGCAGGATGGGCGAGACGCCCGCGGCCTTCGCAAGGCGCTCGGACTCGCTCACCTCGGCGTCGGAGCGGCCGCGCACGTAGATGGGGTCGATGAACTCGCGCCCGACCATGACCTTGAAGCAGAGCGACGTGAAGAATTCGGCAGCGCGGGCGGTCGCGATGAATTCGGCCCAGCCCGTTTCGGGCGTCCTGTGGACCGTGCGCCTGCGAGCCACCAGGTCGGCCTCCCTGACGGGGTCGATCCAGTGCGGAATGGAGCCGGCGGGGGACGTCGGATCCGTCTGATCGTAAGTGGGTTGCATGTCAGTGTCTTGATGCTTTGGTCTGAGGCATGCCGATATGTTGTCTGCGGCTTCTCCTGCGTATTACTACGCAATCCGCATCTGAATTTGGGGTTGGCCGTCCGCTTTGCGGACGCCGGCATACCGCACAGGGAGTAGTGTACCCGCAAAAATACGGATGGTCTACTAAGACATTTCACCTAGAAGCTGAGTCGTTTTCCTTGCCGCCCCGTCTCTTTTCATCACCGTGAATCCTCCCCGCCCAATTATTAATTGGATGGGGCTTCCCTGCCTTTTACCAGCAAGGACTGCCTGGGCACAGATAGCGGGCAAACTCAGAAATCTGCGCTCACATGGAGCGCAGCTCCGCGTTAACCCGAATTAGAGTGTCCAGGGTGCGTGTGATCCTCTTGGCACATGACGGAACTTTAGCCGCAATGCACCGCCATCTCGTTGCCGAAATGGACTTCTCGTACTCCCTGAGGAAGTACCGAGCTCCGATGTTGTACGAAGCTGACAGGTCGCACGAATAGCGCTTCCCCGTCTGGAACGTACACATGCTGTAGTTGTCCGTGTCTCTCGTAACGTCACCGGTTCCGTCAAAGGCCAGCTTCGATGTATTCCAAGAACACACGCGACGAATGCGGGTACCGCAACGATGTGCCTGGTGCTCCACGATCTGCTGGACATACTTGGCACGCCAGTGATGAAGCCGCTGACGCTTGGAGCCACGTTTGCGCCCGGCGAGATCGAGGTGTTCCATGACGATGACGTCGACCTTGAACTCGTTTGCAACCGTCATGATGAAGCCTGCCGTCTTGACGGCGATGTCCTTGTTGCCACCCTTTGCTCTCGCCCAAAGCCTCGGCATGCGTTTTGCGCCGTTGCTTTGAGCTTTCCTGATGCGCCGCAAGGCACGTTCCAAAGAGTCTTGCTCTACCGGCAGCTTCTTAAAACGTCTGCCGATGATAGTGCCCTTTGAATCCATGACCGAGCACACGCATGCATTGTTGATCCCAAGATCAACGCCCAGGACGCGCTGCGTGTCAAGAGACACCTTATCCAGAATAACCTTCTCCTCAAAGGAGAAGTCCAGATACCATTTCTTCCCGCGCTTTCTCAATGCCGGCGACAATTCGTTGCGGGCAGCGCAATGAAGTGCAATGTAATCAACATCGTGCTTGTCGAGCTCGACATCAACCCAGTCCCAAGTATTGCGAATGCGAACTTTGAGTTTCACGCTGTTGCGTCCGGCTCTGATGAACGTATTGTCGCGGTACATGACCGGAAAGCTTCTGCCGGCCTTCGGCAGACCGGGCTGCCGGCCCTTTTGCCCCGGCTTCG
>OGUD01000339.1_pt1 | contig 43103 bp, 27 predicted proteins | sample 1573671 | NCBI WGS metagenome assembly OGUD01 (sample SAMEA2582065, study PRJEB24529) | metagenome | biome: Human gut stool | place: China | collected 2011 | reverse complement strand
ATGTGATGGTGGTTACTATATCGGGATATAATGGCAGATTGTGGTACAAGTTATCGCTTATGATACTTATGATGGGATATTCGCTGTTGTTCAATATTGCTGCACTTTATGCAATGAACGCGTTTGACAATATGACAAGACAGCAGGGAAGAAGTTACTTCGGATATATGATATTCGATGTGGTTGAGCTGTGTTTTCTTGCGATGTTCGTCGTGAATGTCGGAGATTTTGACGAGCCGTTTCATTATATGGCGCTGGGTGTCTTTTTGCTGCTTACGATACCAAGACATATGCTCTATCATTCAGCGGTTGACAGTATAAAGGATGCCAATGGCGGCAGGCTTTCAAGCTTATATAACACTGTAACCGGGATGAATGCATATAAGAATTCGGGAAAAACCGGCAGTGAGCCGGTTGAAAAAGCACATAATCCTGTCAGAGCTTCAAAGGCACCGGGCTTCGGAAAGAAAGCACAAAAAGGCACTGATTTAGCCAAGAAGAATAAAGCTGATAAGGAAGCATTCCCAAAGCCTGAGCTTAGGGAGGACCGCTTCGTAAAGATGAAGCTAGACAAGATAGAAGGCTATGTTGATACACGTTCGGTTGACGACAAGGGAAATGTGGATGTAGGAAGTTCAAGGAAAATCAGAAATTAATTATAAGTACAGGCTTTGACGGCATATAATCGGATAAGTGTATTTTAAAGGAAGCAAGAATGTCAGAAAAGCTTTTATTTGTCTGCACGATTCTGTGTCTTGATTTGCTGTTGTTTGTGCTTATATACGAAGAAAGTGCGGGAAGTAAGGATGTACCTGCATCGACTACATTCTATGAGAATATTGTTGCGCTTACTTTTGATGATGGACCACATTCGGTTTACACAAAAGAGCTTTTGGACGGCTTGAAAAAGAGGGATGTTGTTGCAAGCTTTTTTGTGCTCGGCGAGCATATTGAAGGCAATGAGGAGCTTATCCTTCGAATGAAGGAGGAGGGACATCTTATCGGAAATCATACCTTTTCGCATGTCAAGCTCGATACACTGAACGATACGGCTGCATGCGATGAAGTAAAGAGAACCTGTGAAGCTATAGAGAGCATAACAGGTGAGCCTGTAGAATATATACGTCCTCCATACGGTGCATACAATGATGAGCTTGAATGCATGATTAACCTGAATAAAGTACTGTGGAGCGTTGACCCGCAGGACTGGAATACGACAGATATAGATTCCATAGTAAATCATGTTGTTAAGAATGTAAAAGATAGAGATATAATTCTTCTTCATGATATATATCCGTCATCTGTGGCGGCGGCACTTCGGATAGTCGATGAATTGAAGGCGAGAGGGTACATTTTTGTGACCGTTGAGGATATATTGATTAACTGATGGATGTGTGAAATTACTGTGTGACTTATCACAATGCAGATATAATGTATTATATGATACAGAAGGAAGATGTAAGATATGGATCTTTTTGATTATATGAGAGAAAATTCCATGAAAGACAATTCACCGCTTGCACAGCGCATGAGACCTAGAAATCTTGATGAAGTGGTCGGACAGAGGCATATTATAGGTCCTGATAAGCTTTTGTACCGTGCAATCAAGGCTGATAAACTGAGTTCGATTATTTTTTATGGCCCTCCGGGAACAGGAAAGACTACGCTTGCGAAGGTCATAGCCAACACAACAAGCGCAGATTTCAGACAGATTAATGCGACTGTTGCAGGAAAAAAGGATATGGAAGATGTAGTTGAGGCTGCTAAGAATAATCTAGGAATGTATGGGCGCAAGACGATATTGTTTGTGGACGAGATACACCGATTTAACAAAGGACAGCAGGATTATCTGCTGCCATTTGTTGAGGACGGTACAATCATACTTATCGGAGCTACGACAGAGAATCCATATTTTGAAGTAAATTCGGCGTTGATATCCCGCTCAATAATATTTGAGCTTAAGGCTCTTGAGAAGGAAGATATACTTTCGTTAATCCACACGGCTGTGTATGACAAGGAGCGAGGCATGGGGGCTTATGATGCTGTGATTGATGAAGATGCCGCAGATTTCCTTGCTGATATATCTAACGGAGATGCAAGAAATGCATTGAATGCTGTTGAACTTGGTATTATGTCAACTAACAGGTCTGAAGACGGAAAGATACATATAACTCTTGATGTTGCCGAGGAGTGTATCCAGAAGAGAGTTATAAGATATGATAAGACAGGTGACAACCATTATGATACAATATCCGCATTTATAAAGAGCATGAGAGGCTCTGACCCTGATGCAGCGCTCTACTATCTTGCACGCATGCTCTATGCAGGGGAGGATATAAAGTTCATTGCCAGAAGAATCATGATCTGTGCGAGTGAGGATGTCGGAAATGCAGACCCTCAGGCACTTACGGTTGCGTTGTCGGCATGTGAAGCCATAGAGAGAATCGGAATGCCGGAAGCGCAGATTATTCTCGCTCAGGCAGTGACATATATTGCAACGGCACCTAAGAGCAACGCTTCTTATGTTGGAATAGACAAGGCGATGGCTCAGGTAGCGGGTGAGAAGACAGCGGTTATACCGCCGCATCTTCAGGATGCACATTATAAATCCGCCGCGAAGCTGGGACATGGTACAGGATATCTCTATGCGCATGATTATCCTATGCACTATGTTAAGCAGCAATATCTGCCGGATACTCTTGTTGGAAGAAAATTTTATGAACCTACGGACAATGGATATGAAAAGCATATCCGTGAACACATGAAACGACTGGAGGAGAACTCTTGAAGGAGCAGATTAACAGATACGCAAGAGGAGCATTTGAATACGAACCGTTGTCTGCTAAGATAGAGCCGGAGATGATAATAGCTACAGCTAAGAAAAACACTTTGCAGCGTGAAAAAAGCAGTGGCAGTGTGACAGACGGCTCATGTGGTGCCGGGTATGAAGGCAGCATACGCATAACAGAGGAGAATGGGCGTGAGCTTAAGGGACTTGTGTATTCTACCAACAACAGGGTAAAGCTAATGACAGACCGTTTCGTAGGAATTGAGAACATAATACACTATGAAGTGGATGTGGCAGGAATTGACACAGGCGACTGCATTGAGGGTTCGATTATTGTTGTTACAAATGGCGGACAGAGAGTAGTTTCCTATGAATTTCAGGTGACAGCAGGTTCATATCCGTCACAGGCAGGAGAGATATCCAATCTGTTTCAATTTGCTAATCTTGCGAGGGATAATGTAAATGAAGCCTTGAAAATATTTGCGGATGATAATTTTTCTGGAGTATTTTTAAAGGATGATTTAAGCATGTGCAAGCTCAGGGATGAGCTTATGTGTGGGTCGGATATCAAGACTGCACTTGAGGAATTCCTGATTGCGGTTCATAAAAAGAGTGTTGTGAATATAAGTCTTGACAGAGATGAAATGACATTGGATGCATTTGACGGCGAGATAGCTGCAAATGTCATTGTGAGCAAAAATGTCTGGGGACGTATAAGCCTTGATGTGGATGTGGACGGAGATTTTATATATGCAGACAGAACGCACATAACTGAGCAGGATTTCACAGGCGGAAAGCTCGAATATAGATTTTACATGAAAAGCTCATTACTTCACGGCGGAATGAACCTAGGGAGGCTTACATTTTCAACACCGTTTGAAAAGAAGACTCTTATAGTAAGGGTTGACAATACCAAGGAGAATGCAAGGAAGCTTGATAATATGTTTGAAAAGCGTAATATCGTGACGCTTATGAGAACATATATGAACTTCAGGCTTAATAGAATAAGTGCCGGGCAATGGACAGCGGCATCCGCTAAAGCATTAGATGAACTGCTTAGAATGGATGAAGATAATCCGTATTGCTGCCTTTTTATGAGTCAGATACTCATAACAGACAATAAAGCGAATGAAGCAAAATATTATCTTGAATGTGCCAGAGATGAAGCGGTTGCGGGACGTGAAAGGGATGAAGTGCTTTACTGCTATTATCTTTATGTGAGCACATTGTATAATAAGGACAGAGCTTATGCCATTGAGACGGCGCAGACTGTCAAAGATATATATGAAAATGGAAGCAGTGACTGGAGAATATTGTGGATACTGCTTTATTTTGATGTTGAAATGTCAAAAAATAAGAGCTTAAAGCTCCTTAGAATAAAGGAACAGTTTAACATGGGCATGAGAAGTCCGGCATTGTTTTTGGAAGCATGCCTGATATTAAACGAACAGCCGCTTTTACTCAGGGTTCTCAACGATTTTGAGATTCATGTGCTGTTATACGGATGCAGGGAGAATATAGTTGAAGAAAGACTTTTAAAGCAGGCGGCGGGTCTTGCGCTTAACTATGAAGGAAAGCAGAGACTTCTTTTCAGGCTTCTGACACAGATGTATGGTATTTTTGAGGATGACAGCGTGTTAGAGGCGATATGCGGAATACTCATCAGAAACGGAATGAAGGGCAGCCGGTATATAGGCTGGTATGAGAAAGGAATAGACAGAGGCATAAGAGTGACACGCCTGTTTGAATATTATCTTGCATCAAGAGATATGTGCGATTATTCACCTCTGCCTAAGATGGTATTGCTCTATTTTGGATATAATAATGAGCTTGACAGAAAGTTAAGAGCCTATCTTTATGCCAACATAATAAAAAACAAATTGGAAAACCCACAGATATATTCTAATTATTCCGAACGCATACGGGAATTTGCACTTGAAGAGCTAGGCAGAGGAACAGCCGATGTCAATACCGGAATAATACTTGATGAATATATGAAAAAAGAGATGATAAGCTCAGAAAATGCAAAAGGTACTGCGAGGATACTTTTTACATACAAAATATCTGTAGAGAATCCATCAATAAAGAATGTCTATGTGGGGCATAAGGAGCTTATATCATATGAAAAATATCCTCTTGAAAACGGCTGTGCATATGTTGCGATATATACAGACGAACCATGCATATGCTTTGAGGATGGTTTTGGAAGATTGTATAAGGACACTGTAGAGTACAGATTAGAGAGAGTCTATCTTAATGAACTTCTGATAAAGCAGCTCATGCCATATATGGAGCAGGATTTGATGCTTTCGCTGTATTTCTGCGAAAAGAGCAGGTCATACAAGGAAAAGCAGCCTGAGCTTATAAGCATGTATGGAAGGCTTGGGATAGATACAAGACTTCAGAAAAATTACAGACGGCAGCTTGTATCACAGGTGATAGACTACTATTATGACAATTATGAGGATGAAAAGCTTGGAAAGCTGCTTGCATCACAGCAAAGTGCCGGAATATTTGAGTCCGATATATTAAATGAAGTGCATAAGATAAAGCTTATAGAACTTCTCATAATATTTGGTAAGTATGACGATGCATACGAGCTTTTAAAGGAAGTAAGCTTTGAAGGAATAAATCCTAAGCGAGCATTAAGGCTGTGCGATTATATGATTGACCGTTTTAAAAGGAATGAGATAGACAGCGGACAAAAAGACAGGCTTGTAAGGCTTTCATATTATGTGTTTTCAAAGGGACGCATAAGCAATACGCTGCTTGAATTCCTTAATAAATACTATAACGGTTCTGACGAAAGAATGTTAAAGCTGTGGGAGACAGCATGCGAAAACGGAGTGGATGCATATGAGCTTGAGGAGCGCATAATATGCCAGCTTCTGTTTGCAGGAGATTATTGTGAAGGACTTCACAGGGTATTTGCAAGCTACAAGGATAACGGTGCATCGGAGCGAATTGTGGAAGCGTATATTGCATATGGCTCGTACATGTATTTTGTCAAGGACAGGGATGTAAATTCATGTGTATTTGAGTATATAGAGGCATGGCTTCTTGCACAGAGAGATGTTATAAGCCTTTGCAGGCTTGCCTTGTTAAAATATTATTCAACCTGTGAAGTGCTTGACGATGACAGGATATCAATAGCACATGAGCTTGTGGATGAAATGACATCAAAGGGGTATATATTTTCGTTTTTTATGCCATTTGCAAAATATTTTCCTCTTCCATATAGGATTGTTGATAAGACTGTTGCAGAATATAGGGCAAATCCTGAGCACAGAGTCGTTTTTCACTATGCAGAGCATGATAGCGGACAATATACCGCTGTTGATATGAAAAACATGTACGCTGGAGTGTTCGTAAAGTCTTTTGTACTGTTTCATGATGACTGCATAGATTACTATATCACGGAGGAGACAAAAAACGGCGAGCTTACTACGCCGAAGAATATTTTAAGATACACTAATGACGCTGCCGGCACTTTATCATGCCGTTTTGACAGGCTGAATGAGCTGATAGGAATGCTTGAGGATAATGCCACTGATGAGGCTGCGGCTAAGGCTGGAATATATTCAAGGCTTGACAGTCTGGTTAATGACGAATTTAAGATTATCTGATTGCGATTGGATACGGAGAGGAATCGATAATGTTTATTTTAGGAATTGATTTGAGAAATGATTACTCACAGGTATGCTATTATAATATGTCAAAAGGCGAACCGGAATCTGTGTCGTTTAAGCTTGCGGCATCCGATCTTCGTGTGCCGACAGTTGTGCTAAGAGAGTATGAAAATGTCTCGGGATGGATGGCAGGTGAGGTGGCTGTTTCTTGCAGTGCTCTTGGGGAAGGAGTTCTTTTTGACAGGCTTCTTGACGCTGCAAAGGAAGGTAAGACTGTCACTAAGGAGAATATATCCGCTTCACCGGCCAAGCTTATAATGGTGTATCTCACATTTCTTATACAGTCAGCGTCAAGAGCGTTTGGAAGTGATGAGAAGCCGGACAAGATATGTATCTGCATCGAAGATTTTTGCAGTGAAATTTTAGATGTCATAGACGAAGCTGTAGGGCTTATGGACATTCCTAAAGAGAGTGTTATATACTCAAGCCATGTCGAGGCATTCGTATATTATTCGCTGTGCCAGAAGAAGGAACTCTGGAAAAATGACAATGTTGTCTTTGATTACGGAAAGGATGGACTTATCTACAGCAGAATGGCGACAGCGCCTTATTGCGGCAGCATAATTGTGATGTCTGAGAGGATTGATCTGCGAAAGCAGGTTAGATATACTACAGACAGCGAGGAGCTTGAAGATACACTGTTAAAAAAAGCGAGGGAGCTGTTTGACAAAAAGCTGATATCCACAGTGTATCTGACAGGGGAAGGCTTTGACGGCGGCTTTTCTTGTGACAGGTTCATTAACTTTGTGTGCAATAAAAGGCGTGCCTTTGCCGGACAGAACCTATATGTCAAAGGTGCATGCTATCAGGCATATGAAATGAGTGTCGGAGACAGGCTGAAAGACTTTATTATATGCTGCAATGAGAGGATACCGGCAGGCATAGAGATGAAAATCTGCGACAGAGGTGTCGATAAGATACTTAGGATGGTGCGTCCGGGGACTAACTGGTATAAGGCAGGCTGCTCTTATGATTTTATTGTCGATGACTGCAGGGAGATAGAAATATTTCTTTCACCTGTCGGCAGAAGAGAAAAAAGACAGATTAAAATTCCGCTGACGGATTTTCCTGTAAGGGATGACAAGGCATCAAGAATTACGGTTAAGCTTGATTTTTCCGATGATTCGCACTGTCATCTTACCGTTGAGGATAAAGGCTTTGGAGAATTTGTAAAGAGCAGCAATAAAATAATAAAAGAGGATATATTGTTATGGGCGGAATGATTCTATGCAGAAGGGAATATTCTAAAATTCCATATTATATTGAAGGTGCGGATATAAATGTCTATTCTATAGAAGAAATCAGTTACTTTCTGTATAATGATATATATCTTGTCGGGGCTGATTTTTTCTGCGAAGATTTATTTGTTTTTATTGAAAAGAATATAAAGGAGTCGGAGCTGGCGTTAAGGCTTCGAAGCCTGAAAGAAAAAAAGGCACAGCTATCGGAGCTTGTCCTTACCGTACTAGGATATGTGGACTTTTATTCCGATAAAGAGATATCTAAGATAAAGGGGCTTCTTGAAAAGCTTGACACGCAGGACCCTTTAGAGAGAATGAAAGCGCGTGCGGATAATTATCTTGCAAACGGCAGATATAGAAGAGCTTTGACTTGCTATGAGAATATTATTGCGGCAAAGCCCGATGAGGCAGAAATAAATGACAGAGTCTTCTTTGGAAATGTCATGCACAATATGGGAACTGTCTATGCGAGAATGTTTGAATTTAATGATGCGGCGGAATGCTTTAAGTCAGCTTATGAGTTAAATGATAATGAAGAGTCGCTTGAAAGTGAGAAGATGGCAAAGCAGCTAGAGGAGCTTACTCTAAAGGAGCTGTCGGACAGCAAAGCAGCCTTTGGTGGGACTGATGAGCTTAAAACACAGCTTCATGAATGGAAAAACGAATATTTAAGATATACAAGATAGTGGCTGCAGGTAAATAGATGTGGATGCTTATAATGGCATCAGGGAATGAGGATTAGAATGGGTCTTTTTGGAAAGAGAAAGAAAAAGAAACTGAATGATACATATGACATATCTGATATGGATATGCAGGAGATTCTTGCAGAAGATGAAGTAAATAACCAAATGTTTGACGAAGTATCAAGAATACAGTATGTGAATTCACAGTGTGAGCAGATTGTAGAGTCAAACAACTATATTGAGGAAGCAAAAAGAGAATACTCCTCCGTCACTGAGCATCTGAATGATATACAGATACTTGATGAGCTTGAAGAAGAGCCTAGAAAGCTCATAGCAGAGACTGCGGAGGACATGTACAGCCTTAACTATGAGCGTGTTGAGACGCGCGGCAAAAAGAAGCGCCTTCCTGCTTCAAAGTATGCGTATTACAGCGCACATGAGGATGAGCTTCAGGATGCGTTAAAGCGGATGCAGAATGACGAGAGATATTGCCAGATGATACGCAAGGATTTGAGCATGCTTGAGGGCGAGAAGATAGGACTGAGGGAAGATATAGAAAATTGCATGAACCGACAGCATAATGTTAAAAATATATCAATAATAGGCGTTGCGATAATAGTGGCAGTTTTCATTTACATGGCAGTTTCGGGAAAAATCGTTCCGGAAAGTGACAATTATATACTGACAGTCCTGCTTTTTGTCATGACAGTGTTCATTGTTGCGATGTTCATGCTTAACAGGAATGCGGTATACACATTGAAGCTTTCCGAAAAAAAGCTCAACAGGGCGATTGCACTTCAGAATAAAGTGAAGATAAAGTATATAAATACTGTCAACAGCATTGAATACCAGTATGCAAAATACGGTGTCAAAAATGCTTATGAGTTTTCACATGCATATGAAATGTTTCTTGATGACAAGAAGGAGCGCGAGAGATATGCGCGTACAACAGGCATGCTTAGCAGGGCTACAGACCAGCTCACAGTGATACTTGCCGGTATCGGAATGCATGATGCACAGATATGGCAGAATCAGCTTGAGGCGCTCTTTAATCCTAAGGAGATGGTTGAGGTAAGGCATAATCTCAATGTGCGCCGACAGAAGCTGAGAGAGCAGATAGAGTACAATATCAAGAAAATCGAAGAGGCGAAGAAAAATATTGCGGAGTATGCGAAGGAAAATCCGCAATATGCCAATGATATAATGGAAATCGTAAACAGCTACGGCTGTGCGGATTTGTAAGGAGACATGAGAGTATGAAAAGCTTGCCAAGAAGTGTTATTTCGGTAGCTGCGGCATTTGCTGTTTTTTTGGGTGCTGTGCTTAATCCTGAATATGTGAAAGCATCCGAGAGTGAAGCTGATACAGCACCGGGAACAAAAATTGAAGAGACGGCTGACGGTGGTATCGCATGGGAGAATTATGGTGAGACCATTTATAATACTACAGAAGGATTAATGTCCAACAATGTAAGTTCAGTAACACAGACCGGAGATGGAATTGTATGGATTGGAACAGATAAAGGGCTCGTCGCTTTTGATGGCAATGAGTTTACGGAATATGGCTCATTTTATCACTTTGATGGAATCAATGATATGGTAAGGACATCTGACGGCGGAGTATGGTTTGCAACAACGACTTATGGCGGTGCGGTTAATCTCGGCTCACGTTTCCAGCATTTTGATGACGTGAGTGAGTCTGCTTCAAATTATGCGACAAGTATTTCCGAAGGCAGTGACGGATATATATATGTAGGTACACTTACAAATATGCTTGCCATAAATCCGGAGAGCGGCTATATTGTTACACCGCTTGAAGGAGAAGAATATTATTATGTGACTTCCTTAGCTTCGGGAAAAGAACTCACAGCGGCAGTCACGGTAAACGGTGATGTTGTCTTTGTGAAGGATGCTGTCGAGGTCGGAAAAATTAAGCTTCCATATAACGGAAACATAGCACTTGCATATGCGGACGGATATTTTATTGCAGGTATACAGGACTCGAAGGTAGCGGTAATCTCTGAGGATGATGTAACTGCCGGGATAAAATATACAATTAATGTGCCAATATCGGGATTAGATAGAGAAAAGAGTGCAATTAACGGCTTCTTCTACGATGATAACAGACTGTGGGTTCTTGCGGATGATGCTATAGGATACTTCATTCTCGGCCCGGATGGCATTGATAGTCTAAGCAGTGCAGAATTTTATACATGCAGCTTTGATGGCTTTGAGAGCGGTTTTACGGATATGATGGTTGATTATCAGGGAAATTACTGGATAAGCTCATCAAAGAGAGGTGTCTTGCTGCTTAGAGGTTCGGATTTTACCGATGAGCTTGCACAGACAGGCATTGACATTGATGTGGTCAATGCCATTTTGGAGGACGATGGCATTTTGTATGCGGCGACAGACAGCGGAATAGTGGCTGTTGATACAGAAAGCAGAGAAAAGGTTTTGGATGAGCTTACCGAGAATTTCAGCTCAGGAATAATAGTTGATATTATATCATACAGAGGAAAAAAATATGCCGCCGTGTATGGACAGGGCATATTTGATGAAGCCGGAAGCTTAATAGCGCAGTCAGCAAGAATCAACAGACTTATGGTGGTCGATGATATGCTCTATGTTCTCACAGATGAAGGCTGCATAGTCTTAGACGGTGAGAAAATCGTTGCTGAATATAACGGTCAGGATGGCATGTATAATTTAAAGTTGTCATCGGCAGTAAAGGGAGCATTTGGAAGAAAGGAAGATGACAGACTCTATCTTGCAAGTCATGGTGCCGGCATATATGTATTTGCCGGTGGGCTGCTTGAAGAAGTGATAGACGAGAATTCGGGACTTCCTTCTAAGAATGTGAATGATATGGCTCAATATGGAAAAGGCTTTTTTGCCGCGACAGACAAGGGTGTGGCATATTATGATGGAAAAAAGGCATTTGTGCCGGAGAATATGCCGGAGAGCTTGTCAGAGCATAAGTGCGAATACATCTATATCTATAATAATAAGCTGTATGCAGTGTGTGAAAGTGCATTATATCTTATAAGTCTTGATGGACTGTTTGAAGATGACAGTGAGACTGCCAATATATCGTATGAAATGTATGACCGCAATGCAGGCTTTTATGGGACACTTACTGATGGCGGACATGGTTTTATGGGAGCATCGGGCAGAGTGTATATTCCATGTGAAAGTAAGATATATTCATTTACTGACAAGAATGAAGAATTTGACATATCACAGTTAAAATTAATGATTCAGAGCGTCAGTGTTGATAAGCGCATAACCGATATAGCACAGATTAACGATAATGAGTATGAGATTAATCTGACAAAGGATGCGAAGCAGATAGATATACTTTGTTCTGTGCTCAACTTCTCAAATGAAGACCCATATGTGCGTTATATAATGCCGGGAGTTGATACCGACTACACAGTGTTAAGGTTAAGTGAGCTCGGGCATATCATATATAAGGACATTTCCGGAGGAAGCCATGTATTCTGGTTCGAGCTTTTAGGAAATGAGCTTGATGAGGATGGAAAAGTGATTGCGGCACAGACTGTGAAGCTGACAATCAATAAGGAACAGAATCTGCTTGAAAAGTTGTGGTTTAGAATGGTTCTTCTTGGTGCGGCATTCGGAATACTGATGTTTTTCGTGCTTAAGGACAGGAAAAAAGCTGATGGCAGGAGAGCAGATACAAAACAGTAGGATAAAAATAAGATTAATGTTGACAAAGCATTATGAAAACGTATATATTAAAGATATGTTAAATGCTGTGACGAAGAGGAGTACCATATCACAAGCCCACAGAGAGAGAATGTAATGGATAGAATGTATAGCTTGATAGTCATCGAACAGGCAGCTGTATAGCGTTCTTAGAGCCATTGCTGGAAGCATTCTCGGATATTGTCATATGGGAAGGTAGCTTCTGAGCTTCATCAGTGAAAGGCAGTGTCATAATCTGTTATTCGAGTAATTGATGACGGAGTTGTTCCCGTTACAAGGACAGACATGGTGTACGGATTTATTCCGCGCCGTGACAGAGAGGACTTTTATAAGTCAATGAAGGTGGTACCGCGGTAAAGTATAATCGCCCTTCGCAGAGAATATTTCTGCGGAGGGTTTTGTTTTTGAAAATATTTTCAAAGCAAGACTCTCTGCACACATAAAAAAGGAGATTTAGATATGGCAAAAGAACTCGAAAAAAATTATAATCCTTCCGAGATTGAAGGACGTCTGTATCAGAAATGGCTTGACAATAAGTATTTCCACGCTGAAGTTAATAGAGATAAGAAGCCCTTTACTATTGTGATGCCGCCGCCAAATATAACAGGACAGCTTCATATGGGACATGCTCTTGACAATACGCTTCAGGATATTCTCATAAGATTTAAGAGAATGCAGGGTTACGAAGCTCTGTGGGTTCCGGGAACAGACCATGCGTCAATCGCAACGGAAGCTAAGATTGTTGAAGCCATGAGAAAGGAAGGCGTTACCAAGGAGGAGATTGGAAGAGATGCATTCCTTAAGCGTGCATGGGATTGGAAGGCCGAGTACGGCGGCAGAATCGTAAGCCAGCTAAAGAAGATTGGTTCATCTGCTGACTGGGACAGAGAACGCTTTACAATGGATGAGGGCTGCTCTAAGGCTGTTAAGGAAGTATTTGTCAACCTTTATAACAAAGGACAGATATATAAGGGTGAGAGAATCATCAACTGGTGTCCTAAGTGTCTTACATCAATCTCTGATGCAGAGGTTGAGTATGAGGATCAGGCAGGTCATTTCTGGCATTTAAGATATCCTCTTTCTGACGGAAGCGGATATATCCAGATGGCTACAACAAGACCTGAGACAATGCTTGGAGATACAGCGGTTGCAGTTAATCCTAATGATGAGCGTTACAAGGATATGGTAGGCAAGACAGTTATCCTTCCTATTGTACACAGAGAGATTCCTATTATTGCGGATGAGTATGTTGAGATGGAGTTCGGTACAGGAGTTGTCAAGATTACTCCGGCACACGACCCTAACGATTTCGAGGTTGGTTTAAGACATAATCTTCCTGTCATCAATGTTATGACAGAGGATGCTAGGATAGTAGACGACTATCCTAAGTATGCCGGCATGGACAGATATGAGGCAAGAGAAGCTATTGTTAAGGATCTTGAAGCAGAAGGCGCGCTTGTAAAGATTGAGGATTACAGCCATAATGTAGGTACATGCTATCGTTGCCATACAACAGTAGAGCCACGAGTTTCTAAGCAGTGGTTTGTAAAGATGAAAGAGCTTGCAGCACCGGCAATCGAGGCTGTAAAGAAGAGTGATACACAGTTCGTGCCGGAGCACTTTGACAAGACATATTTCCATTGGTTAGAGGGAATTAAAGACTGGTGTATATCACGTCAGCTCTGGTGGGGACACAGAATCCCTGCATTCTACTGTGATGAGTGCGGCGAGATGGTTGTAACTAAGGAAGACAGCGCAGTATGTCCTAAGTGCGGCAAGCCTATGAGACAGGATCCGGATACACTTGATACATGGTTCTCATCGGCACTCTGGCCATTTTCTACACTCGGCTGGCCTGAAAAGACACCTGAACTTGAATATTTCTATCCTACGGATGTTCTTGTAACAGGATATGATATCATCTTCTTCTGGGTTGTAAGAATGATGTTCTCAGGTCTTGAGCATATGGGTGAGGTTCCATTTAAGAATGTACTCATTCATGGACTTGTAAGAGACTCACAGGGACGTAAGATGAGCAAGTCACTCGGAAATGGTATTGACCCGCTTGAAGTTATCGACAAGTATGGCGCAGATGCACTCAGACTTACACTTGTGACAGGAAATGCTCCGGGAAACGATATGCGTTTCTACTGGGAGAGAGTTGAGGCAAGCCGTAACTTTGCCAACAAGGTATGGAACGCTTCAAGATTTATTATGATGAATCTTGACAAGGCAGAGAACAGAGCGGTAGGTCTTGATGAGCTTACACCGGCTGACAAGTGGATATTATCTAAGCTTAATACACTGGCTAAGGATGTAACCGAGAATATGGAAAATTTTGACCTCGGCGTTGCAGTTGGCAAGATTTATGACTTTATCTGGGAAGAGTTCTGTGACTGGTATATTGAGATGGTTAAGCCACGTCTTTACAATGATGAAGATACTACAAAGGCAGCAGCACTTTATACATTAAAGACTGTTCTTATAGAGTCGCTTAAGCTTCTTCACCCATATATGCCATTTATCACAGAGGAGATTTTCTGCAACCTTCAGGACGAGGAAGAGTCTATTATGATATCCGATTGGCCTGTATATAAGGAAGAGTTCAATTTCCCTGTTGAGGAGAATGCCATTGAGACTATCAAGGAGGCTGTAAGAGGAATAAGAAATACAAGAACTTCAATGAATGTTGCTCCAAGCCGCAAGGCAAAGGTGTATGTAGTTTCCTCGGATGAAGCTCTCAGAAATATATTTGAGAATGGTAAAGTATTCTTCGCATCACTTGGTTATGCAAGCGAAGTTATCGTTCAGGATAACAAGGACGGAATCGATTCCGATGCGGTATCGGTTGTTATTCCTAACGGAACAATCTATATGCCTTTTGCTGAGCTTGTAGATATCGCAAAGGAAATTGAGCGTCTTGAAAATGAGGAGAAGAGACTTACAGGAGAGCTTGCAAGAGTAAACGGTATGCTTTCAAATGAGCGTTTTGTGAGCAAGGCACCTGCTGCTAAGATACAGGAAGAGAAAGATAAGCTTGAAAAATATACTCAGATGATGGAGCAGGTTAAGGAGCGTCTTTCACATCTAAGAAAATAGTAAAGTGTTACTGATTTCTTAGTCAGATAATAAAAGGACAGGATATTATATATGAATGGGGATTTTAAGAAAGTGACAATAGTGCTTCCATCGCTCAATCCGGATGAAAAGCTGAATAAAGTGGTGGATGGACTGTTAAGTGCAGGCTTTGAAGATATAGTTCTTGTAAATGACGGAAGTGATGAGGCTCATCTTGAGCCTTTCCGTCAGGCAGCCGCACATAAGGAGGTTACATTGCTGACACATGAAGTCAACAAAGGTAAGGGAAGGGCGCTTAAGACGGCCTTCTCTTATGTTGTTGATAACAGGAAACAGACAGCAGGAGTAATCACTGTTGACGGTGATAATCAGCATACAGTCAAGGACATAAGAGCATGTGCTGAGAAGATGCTTGAATGCAAGGATAAAGTTATATTGGGCTGCCGTGATTTCACGCAGGATAATGTGCCATGGAAGAGCAGAGTTGGAAATGTAAGTACAAGTCTGGTGTTCAGGCTCTTTTGTGGAATTAAAATATCTGATACACAGACAGGATTGCGCGCAATACCATACCAATATCTTCCGCTTATGTGTGAGGTTGAGGGCGAGCGTTTTGAGTATGAGACACAGATGCTTTTTGCGATAAAGAAAAATCATATTGGGATGGAAGAGGTAAAAATAGAGACAGTTTATCTTGAAGATAACGCTTCCACGCATTTTGATCCGATTAAGGATTCACTTAAAATTTATAAGATAATCTTTAAATTTATGATAAGCTCAGGCACGTCATTTCTTATTGATTATGGCATATACAGCCTGCTCGTATTTTTGATTGGCGGGAATTTTTCCAGAGGTCTGCGTCTTTTTATTGCAACATTTGCGGCGAGGGCAGTTTCCTCAATATGCAACTATGCTATGAATAAAAAGGCGGTATTTAAGTCGAAGGCATCAGTGAGCCGTTCACTTATACGCTATTATATATTATGTGTTTTTCAGACAGCAGCTTCATACGGACTGGTATACCTGCTAAGCTCATTGTGCCGCGCAGGGTCATTTCTTGAGATTGTATTAAAGCTTGCTGTGGATATTGTGCTGTTTATAATTAGCTTTCAGATACAGCACAGATGGGTATTTAAGGAGGAAAGATGAAGGACGATATCGAACTTTTAGATGTCAATATGGACGAGACGGACAGTAAAAGCGCAAGCGGTACAGTGAATGCTCCCGAACGGAAAAAAAGAGTGGCTTCACAAAATAACAATATACGGCAAAAGAAAAAAGAACAGTCTCAAAAATCAGTAAGAAAACCGAAAAAGGAAAATAAGTCTCTTAAAATTGTGTTTAGGGTGCTGCTGTGTATAGTGACATTTATAGCTGTAACATTTGCAGGTGCATATATGACATTGTGGACTATATGCCACGGTCCGTCTAAGGCGGCAAGAGATTTGTTCGTATCGACAATCCTTGAGACAGGGCAGATGAAATTCCTTGCGTCATGGTATTTTAGCGAGGATGAGATACTTGCTATAACGAACAGGAACGGCATGGCAAGAACGGAGGATAATGTTAACACGGATTTGATTGATATACCTTCTGTCGATGGGAATGACGAGAATCCTGAATTTGACATAAACGGCATGGAGGTTGTTGAAATATCGGGACGTTCATTTTTTGCCAAGATGCTTATAATAAATGACCCTTCAAGGGTGAAGCTGTCGACTATATATCCTTGGTCGGATTTTGACAAGAGCAAGTACGGAGAGACACTAGAACAGCTTGTCCTAAGAGGAGATTACGCTGCCGGAATAAACGGTGGTGAGTATTACTCGGAAGGCAACTGGGGCGGAATTCCCAAGGGACTTGTCGTATGTGACGGAGTAATCCAATATAACAGTCCACAGGCCGGCGATGTGGTGGTCGGCTTTACAGAGGATAACATTCTTATGATTTCAGATATAGGAAATATGAGCGTTGAGCAGGTACAGCAGTTCGTAGCCGACAATAAGATAAGAGATGCGGTCAGCTTTAAGGATATCGATGACGGTGACAATAACCATTTCACAAAGCTTATCATAAATGGTACATCAAGAGAGATATCGGGCAACGGAAGCGGAGCAAATCCGCGTACCGCAATAGGACAGCGCGCAGACGGAACAGTACTTATGCTTGTGACGGATGGACGAGGTGCAGCAGGACATTTAGGTGCAACAGCGCAGGATTTGATTTCAATTATGCAGGAATACGGCGCAGTGAATGCGGCAAACCTTGACGGTGGAAGCTCATCAGCAATGTATTACAATGGTGCCTATGAGATGACAAGTGTTACATTGTATTATTCAACATCCTCATGGCGGCTTCCGACTGCTTTTGTTGTTGAAAAGAGAGGGGAATAGTTATGGCTAAGAAGAAAAAATTTCCCGTATTTTGGGTATGCTTTGCAGCATTTGCAGCGATTATGGCGATATTCTGGATATGCGTCATTGCTAATGTGGAGAAATGTCTTGTCAAATACGAAAATTCACAGCCGGAGTACACGGTTGAAAAATATATAGCACAATTTAAGGATGGAAGTATTCTTGACAATCTTGATTTTGAACAGAGCGGAAGCCGCTTTGAGGAGGCAGGAGTCTACAAGACGAAGTTCGCACAGGAGTTAGAAGGCAGGGAGATTACTTATGAAAAGGCACAGACAAGCTATGATGCTAAGGAGCCTATATATAATGTATATGCCGATGATGAGCTTGTAGCAAAGCTTACACTTAAAGAGACATCCTCAAAACCTCTTATGTTCATTCTCACACAGCAGGAGTGGGCAGTTGAGAATATAGAGGCAGTCTATGAGACAGGTGATAAGGCAATAACCATAACAGCACCTGACAATTACAGTGTGTTTATCAACGGTGTGAAGCTTGATTCAAGGGAGCTTACAGGAAATGTAACACAGATAGATGCGCTAAAGTATGCTGCCGAGTATGTAACGGTTCCACAGCTTGTTGAGTATAAGGTAGATGGATTGTTAAGTGAACCTGAGGTTACAATATATAATAATCAGGGTGGGCAGGTCATGTTTGAGACTGACGATAACGGTAATATCGTTATAGATACATTCATGACATCAGCCATAGAACCGGAGTTGTCTGCAACAGTGCTTCAGAATGCGAAGAATTATTCCAATTTCTTTTCGAAGGACTTAGATGGCTGTAGTAACAGCGTGGCTCCGATAGCATATATGTTCCCGGCAGATTCATATTATCTTGAACTTGCAGAGAACTACAGACTTAACGATATGTGGATGTACAGCGCTCATCAGGCACCTGTATTTGCTAATGAGACAGTTTCGAATTATATTGTCTATACGCCTGAGCTTTTCTCTGTGGAGGTATATTTTGAGAAAAACATGGTGCTCACTCTTAACGGTGAGGCAAGGCAGGATATTGTAAATTCCAGATATTATTATGCGGATATTGACGGAAGCTGGCTTATTGTGGATATGCAGTCTGTGACTGAATAACACATGTGCATATACATCCGGATTTGAACGCAGAATAAGCAATCCCCCGCTTCAAGTGTGTAGAGCACTAAGTGGTGGGCAAGGGGGATGCTTATGTCCGCTTTACATCAGGCTGCATAAAAATATAATCCGGTCTAAAAATAATATGGAGAGTGTAGATAATGCAGGGGATAATGGAATCGGTTTTAAATGAAGTAAGAAAGGTAGTGACAGGCAAGGATGATATCATTTTAAAGGTCATGCTTGCCATAACTGCAAGAGGGCATATTCTTATTGACGATATACCGGGAGTCGGAAAAACCACTATGGCGATGGGCTTTGCGCGTGCGATGGGCTGTAAATGCAACAGAATCCAGTTCACTCCTGATGTCATGCCATCAGATATTATGGGATTTTCGGCATATAATCCTAAGACTCAGGAATTTGAATACAGAGCCGGTGCAGCGATGTGCAATCTTCTTCTGGCAGATGAGATTAACAGAACCTCGAGTAAAACACAGTCAGCCCTCCTTGAAGTTATGGAGGAAAAGAAGGTGTCAGTCGATGGACAGACAAGGATGCTGCCACAGCCGTTTGCCGTGATTGCCACGCAGAATCCTGTGGGTTCCATTGGCACAATGCAGCTTCCTGAATCACAGCTTGACCGTTTTATGATAAAGCTGTCCATGGGATATCCTGACAGGGAACAGGAAATAAATATACTCAAAGCGAGAGCGGCAGGAAATCCGCTTGATAAGATTGAACAGGCAGCGGATGAGTACAGAATTCTGGCATTGCAGTCGCAGGCGGAGAATGTATATATACATGATGCAATCTATGACTATATTGTAAGACTTGTACAGGCTACAAGGCAGCATGAGCTTATCGAGCTTGGTGTAAGCCCAAGAGGTGCGCTTGCGGTTGCTGCGATGGCTAAGGCACATGCTGTGTATGAGGACAGGGATTATTGTATTCCGGCGGATGTGAAGGCTGTATTTTGCGATGTTGTATGCCATAGGCTTGTCCTAGGTTCAAGAGCATTAAGGGAAATGCTCACAGAAAATGATATTGCAATGCAGATATTAGGCAGTACAGCGGCACCGAGGCTTAAAAAGGGGAAGGTCTGACAGGGTGATGGGGGATTATAGATGATATTCAGAAGAATTTTGTATTTTATTATACTCTATGCTATATTTGCGTACAGTGTTCTATATCGGACATATGACAGCTTTATTATGCTTGTATTTTTCGTGTCCGTAACACTGCTTTCACTTATCATGCTTATACTTAGCAGAATTTTCATGAAATACAGTTTTGAACAGAAGACGTTATATGTGCCAAGAACACAGGAGTACACTGTAAGATATAATATCAAGAACAGCATGCCTTTTCCCATCACAGGGGTAAGCATACTCTTTGACGGCTTAAAAAAACCTCAGTCTTTTACGGTAGGAGCTGCAAACACAGCAATAGTGACCAAAAAGGATAAGCAGGAGCATTGCGGCTGCTATTATACAGCAATACAGACAATGTGCCTGTATGATTTTTTTCATATATTCAGTCTGAAAATAAAGAATCCCGGCGTGGTGAAGATAATCTCTTTGCCACGCTTGTTTGGCGTTAATACAAAGGAATATGTCAAAAGCATGCTTTATGCAAAGGATGAGATTGATAAGGCAGAGTCAAACGGCAGTGATGTGAACGGAGTAAGAGAGTATAGAGATGGTGACAGCCTGAAAAATATACATCATAAGCTGAGCAGCAGAGCATCAAAGCTTATAGTGAAGGAGTATGAAGCAGATGATGCGGATGATGATGGATTTTTGTTCTATGGGAATTGCACTGACTATGACAGCGGACAGCTAAAGGTCATGGATATCATGTATGAATTTATGTATAATGTTATGTATTTAAGGCTTGAAAAAAAAGGAAAGATAACAGGGTATATTTCAGACTGCGGGGCAGTCACGGCTATGAACATAACATCTAAGGACATGCTTGATGAGTATTTTGAGCGTGTGTATGAACAAAGCAGCTGTGATTCAGGAAATCATTGCAATATTCCATCAGGAACATTTATATTCGCTGCTGCTTTTTCGCAGGCTCTGTATGATATATGTGCATGTGCCAAAGATAAAAGCTTTGTCTTATATCTTCCTGATAGTGAGCGCATACAGTGTAAAAATTCTGACGCTGAGGTTATATATATTGCAGCCGGAGGTGAGGAAGCTTGAAAAAGAGAATCTTTAACAGCATAGGTTCCGTATTCATACTCATGTGTGTGGCAGTGCTCGGCACAATGGTGACTTCGTGGAATTTCCTGCACATTTATGCGTCCTCGCAGCCTGCGTTGTGGGCAGCGGCAGTGTGTGCTTTTTCGGGAGCGGTTATATGTGTCGGTACGAAGCTTATAGGGCGGGCCGGAATTTTTGTTAAGATTGTTCTATTCTGCCTGATAGCAGCATTCTCAATAATAAAATTCGATATTGTCATAGGAGGTTTTGGGTATATATTTAATTTCTTTATTGAGGCTGTCAATGATTATTACAATAGTGGGATTTATTACATTTTACTCACTGACGGTATGCTGTCAGAGGGAAGCCAGAGCCTGTTTATAATGCTTGCATGTACTTTGACCGGATGGTGGTATATGTCAGCACTGTTAAACAGAAAAGGGACTTTCTTTGCGGCTTTGGCAGCATTTTTAAGCTATCTGCTTCCTGCATCACTTGAAAATACACCGTCAGTGTATATCCTTTTTGGAATGCTTGTTTTTGTTGTATGCGTTATCATACACGGAATACTTCCAAGTGAAAAGAATGAGCTTCGCGCCAGAATGTCGGGTATTCTTGCAATGCTATGGGTGATACTTCCGTCAATGCTCATAGTTTTTGCGGCTGTCAGGCTTGTACCGGAGAAAGATCTTAAGATGCCGGAGTTTTACGATAAGATAGCCGGCAGGATTATCTTTTCGGTCAGGGATTTACAGGATATATTTGAGCTTTATAACGGAAAAAATTCTACCCAGACAAATGATGGCGGAATAGGAAGAGTTGATTCGGTCGAATATGACGATGTTCCGATTATGTCCGTTACAGCACCGAAAAACGGCGGAACAATATATCTTAAGACGTTTCAGGCTGCCAACTACACAAAAAGGCGCTGGAGAGCGCTTGATGAATCAGTTTACAAGAGGTATAGCGGCTTGTTTGACGAGCTTGAGAGTACAGGGAATACACCTTTGCTTATGGAATATCGCGCTATATCCGAGCTTACCGGAATGGGAGCAGTCGGAATCGGAAGCGTAGCATTCGATATAGATATTACGCAGTATGAGTCTGATGGCAGAAGTTATATCCCTGTGTCAGCTATACTGATAGATGGAGAGTCCATTGACAATTTTTCATATGGGGACAAAAATATAGTGCTTGATGAAGATACAGCAGGTAATGTCAATGTGTCACACAGCTACAGCCTTTATGAGTGGCGTGACATGTCAAGGCTTGATAAGCTCGCTGTTGATGGCGAAGTGTTAGCATATGATGATGACAATTCGTATAGAGATTTCGTATATGATAACTATATGGATAAGGACACTTCCTGTGATGACAGAATACAAAAAGAGCTTTTAGGAGAAATAATGGATGGAGACTATGATACCTTAGATGCACAGGGGCGTGCACGCTTCATCATGGATACTATAGCTTTTTTTGCTGACGAATATGAGTATACGCTCTCTCCGGGTGTCACACCTGCGGCAAAGGATTATGTGGAATATTTTCTTTTTGAACAGAAAAAGGGCTTGTGTACACATTTTGCGTCTGCGGCAGTCATGATTTTCAGAAGTGTGGGAATACCGGCAAGATATGTTGAAGGCTTTGTGATACCGCAGAGTCTGTACACAGGATATCCGGTATTGGAAAAAGAAGCGGTAGTCAGACAGAACGGTGGATTAAGAAAGGAAATGTGGGAATATTATGCTATTGAACTTACTGACAGGTATGCACATGCATGGGCAGAGGTATATATAGATGGTATAGGATGGGTTACGGTTGACCCTACTCCCGGTTATGCGGAAGCTTATTTAAAAAGCCAGGAATGGAAAGATAATGTTTCAGATGACACTTCAGGTGCTGATGACAGCCTGACAACTACGGAGCAAACACAGCCTGAGGAGACAGAGCCGGAAGGTGAAGAAGACAGTGAAAATAGTAATTCCGGCGAGGATATGACTTCTTCGGATGGGAACGGAAGTATTGAAAAGGAGAGCAGCCTGCCGGCTGTTACAGAACCATCTGCCGGAGATGGTCCTGTAGGTGGAAACGATATATCTGATACTGTTTCGGGGCAGATTGACGAAGCTAAGACGGCTGTAGATGCACTTGTTTTTTTCATGCCTGTTCTTAAGGTGCTGCTTTTTATTCTTGAGATTATAGCTGTACCTGTTGTGATTGTATTATTTTTTGTAAAGAGGCAAAAATATATGGAACAGAGCAGGACAAAGTTATATAATAGTGCTTGTGGTCTTGACACGGATGAGAGGATAAGACGGATAATGGCTTATTTTGAGAAGCTGTTAAGGCAGTCCGAGATTAATGTTGACAGCAGCATGGATTTTATGCAGCTGATAAACGGTATGCCTGTTGAGGGGATAGAGTCATCGTCTGTTGCCGGTATTGTAGAAATGGCACTGTTTTCTGGAAATCTTCCAGGAGAGGACGATACAATGCTTGTGATGGCGTATGTTATGGCTGTGAGAATGAAAATATATAACACAAAAAATATTTTCGGAAAGTTCTATTTTAAATATATACTTGCATTATAACCGAGTAAATGATATAAGAATGAAGGTAACAGGTGAGCCACTGCCATATATGAACAGAATTGGCGGTGCAGCATTGTAAGAACCTGATTCATCAGACATTTTACGAGTGTATGGTGGAGTACGAATAGTTATGAAAGAAGAGTATAAGCTCAGAATGGAGATAAAGATGATACGACAGATTAGAAAAATATGCTCATATGCAGCAGTGTTTGCCATGATATTGACTGTCGGTGTATGTGCCGGAAAAGTAAGCGTGGAGGCAAAGGATGCGGATGGCAATACTGTTATTGTTATAGATCCGGGTCATGGAGGAGACGATCCGGGAAAGCCCGGTGTGAACGGAGTTTTAGAAAAGGATGCCAACTATGCCATTGCGCTTGCAATGATGGACGAGTTAAAGCAGTATGCGGGTGTCAAAGTGTATTTTACAAGGCCGGAGACGGAAAAAAGCACACTCACAGGAAGAGCTATGGTGGCTGCCGCACTCAATGCTGATTTTCTCATAAGCATTCACAATAACAGTGCCTCTGATGACAGCATAAGCGCTAACGGAGCGATGGTGCTCACTTCGGTACTTCCTCTGTACAGTACGATAACTGCCGATATGGGAAATTATATTCTTGGCAATCTTGAGCAGCTTGGTATAAAGAACAATGGCATACAGACCAGAAATTCAACGGAATTTGCAGGTGAAGATTATCACACGATAATGGCTGAGGGAATGAGAGCAGGTGTGCCGACAATAATTGTTGAGCATTGCTTTTTAAGCAGTACTACGGATGTGCTTTTTGTATCGAATGAGGACGGAAGTGTCAACTATGAAAAGACGGATATGATCGGAAAAGCCGATGCCGATGCGGTTGTCACATATTTTAATCTACAGCCTAATGTAATGCAGGCTGAACAGACTGCGGAGTTAGAACTTGATAAAGGTTATTCCGTAAAGCTTGAGACATCCGGTGCGGCGAGCTGGTCGAGTGACAACGAAAGCTGCGTCACAGTCGATGCGGATGGCAATATAAAAGCAGTCGGAAGCGGTTCGGCAGTGGTAAGCTACAGCCTTGCGGACGGCACAAGCGCAAGTGTCAATGTGAAGGTAAAGATTCCGGAACAGTTGATTATCGCAGGCTTTATAGACCCTACATTTTACAAGGGCGAGCACAAATTCGAGGATATAAATCTTGATGATGTGGTAGCAGATATAGTATACAGCGATGGCTCGGTTGTACAGGTAATTCCTGACAGTGTCGGTGAGGTTGATTATAATTTGTCGGGTATTCAGGATATACCGATAAGCTATGGTGCATTAAAGGGTACGGTAAGAGTTGTAAACCAGACAGATGATTATGTCCCTGAGGTGACATCTAAGGAAGTCCAGCCGGAGAAAGAGCCGACACAGCCGGAGACTACAACGCAGGCTGTCGAAGAGTCAGAGACAGAGCAGACAACGCCGGAGACTACAACGGCTTCTGCGGAGGATGAAGGTTCTTTTGATATTATGATGGTTGTGAAGATGGCAGCAGGAATAGTCATAGTCATAGTACTTGCAACGATTGTATTTATACTTGAGAACAGAATGAGCAAAAAAGGAAGAGGAAGAAGAAATACGAGGAGGCACAGATATTAAAATGAAAAAAAGAGGATTAGTAAAAACAATTTCAAAGCTGATGACATTTGTTACAGCGGCCGGACTTGTGTTAGGCACTTCTTTGGCGATGCCGAAGTTTACCGAAGATGTGTATGCAAGGGATGGGAGCGGGGATGTCGTTGTTGTTATTGATCCTGGACATGGCGGATATGATGGCGGCACACACTCAGCAACCACAGGCGATAACGAGAGCACATGGAACTGGAATATAGCAAAGTATATGAAGGCAGAGTTAGAGACATATGCAGGAGTGAAGGTGTATGTGACAAGAGCTAACAATGAATGGAATACCAATACCGGAAGATCACATATGGGAAAGTCTGTCGGTGCTGATGCAATTATAAGCATTCACAATAATTCATCAAGCAATACTGGCACAAGCGGTTTTGTTGCATACGGCTCAGTTGTTGCAGGATATGTCGAGCCGACTAAGAATCTATGTCTTAATATGGCGCGTTATGCACAGGCGGCAGGTCTTAATCTTTTTAGCGGCGGCTATCTTACAAGAACAGGTTCAGATCCGAATGAGGATTTCTACACTGTAATAGATGAAGGAATCAAGTCCGGCATTCCTACAATTATTGCTGAGCACAGCTTTATGACAAATGCAGGTGACTCATACTTTATGCATGAGACAGAAAATCAGAGAAAAGTAGGAGTGGGCGATGCAACGGCTGTTGCAGAGTATTTCGGACTTTCAAAAAGAACAATAAGTGATGGACAGAGCGTTGAGCTTGACAGAAGCTACAGTGCATATTTCATTCCTGCCAACCAGAGGGATGGCGGCATAAGTTTTACAAGCTCTGACGAAAATGTGGCACATGTAAGAAGTGACGGACTTATAACAGCAGTTAATGCAGGAACAGCTACAGTTACATATACATATGCAGATGGAACCAGTGGCAGCTGTACATTTACAACCAAGCAGGTGACACAGGTGGGAGTCTCCGCAGGTATCAATCCGACAGTGTACAGAACATCGGAAGAGCTCGCTGCACTTGATAAGAGCAAGGTTATCATAAAAGCTATATACAGTGACGGAACGAGCAGACAGCAGTCATCGGGATATACAATCGGTGATATAGATCCTAACGTATCAGGAAGACAGTTTGTGAGTGTATCACATAACGGCTTTAGTGCATCACTTCTTGTACGACTAGATCCTGTTGCAGCAATAGGAACTTATTCGGAGTACTTATATCAGGTTGTCGGCGACTATTCGGATATATTTACATTCCCTGAGCTTGTGTCTATAGAAGGTGTGTCGGGCTCTCCTTATACAAGCAATGGCTTTGAAAATAGCAATAATGTATCACAGGAGACAACCACAGCAGCAGAGACTACAACTACTGCAGAGACAACCACAGAGGAGACTACATCCGTAGAAGAGACAACAACAGTGGAGAAATCGGCAGAGGAGACAACAACTGTGGAGACAACGCAGGAGACTACGGCTGCTAGTACTACAACTGCACAGGATACAACGGCTGATACTTCCAAGACAGAGAGCGGACAGTCAACTAAGAGTGATGAGACAACGCTGTCACAGGCTGAAAGTAATGGAAAAACGGATAGTGAAACACCAGACAATGCTGATGCATCGGCTACGCAGACAAAAAATAAGGAGAATAAAAAAATGGATTGGGTAATCGCAGTTTTACTTATTCTTATAGCATTAATGATAGCGCTTATTGTATTTGCTATTCTTTCTATCAGAAAAAATAACAGATATAATAGAAAGCTTGAGCAGAGAGAAGGAAGAAAGAGCACAAGTGAGGATGAGCCTAAGAGAAGAAAGCGCTAGTATAAGCAGTTCTTTTAGTTATCGGAAAAGTTGCTCTACAGTGATTTTTTAGGCGCGAACATATTGACTAAAAGTGCATATAATGGTATCATACCAATATATTTATGGTAGAGGTTGCACCGGTTATCAGTATTCCGTCGGACATGACAGACATGAGTGAGGACGGTTGAAAGGAAGCGGTGCCGAAGCGGGCAGAATGGTCTGTAAGCTGTCCGGCTGGGCGCATAGTTAAGAGCTGTGCGACTGTCATCATACTTGATTTGATGGAGAGCTACTTGAAGTTTTATTTGTATCGGAATATACATAGTCCGTTACATGGAATGGAACCTTAAGGACTGGCTTTTCGTCAGTCCTTTTATTTTCTTAGGCGGTGACGAACGTCATTGAGATTCATGCAAGAGCACTGCACCATGAATCCGACAAAAAAGTGCAGTGCAGAAAAGAGGAGAAAGATGTCATTATTTACAGGTTCGGGAGTTGCAATCATTACACCTATGAATGAGGATAAGTCAGTTAACTTTAAGAAGCTTGGAGCGATTATTGACGATCAGATTAAGAATCATACAGATGCCATAATTATATGTGGTACAACAGGTGAGGCTTCGACACTCACTCATGAGGAGCATCTTGACTGCATACGTTTTTGCAGTGAGAGAGTCAACAAGAGAATACCTGTCATAGCAGGAACGGGTTCTAACTGCACAGAGACAGCAGTATATCTCTCAACGGAGGCGCAGAAGGCAGGCGTTGATGGGCTCTTAGTTGTTACACCGTACTACAACAAGGCGACACAGAACGGACTGTATGAGCATTATAAGGAGATTGCGGCAAGCGTTGACCTTCCGATAATAATGTACAATGTTCCAAGCAGAACAGGCTGTAATATTTTAGCTCCTACTGCTGCTAAGATTTTCAAAGAGATTGACAACGTAGTAGGAATCAAGGAAGCTACAGGAAATATTTCACAGGTTGCTAAGCTTATGTCACTTACTGACGGAGAGATTGAACTCTATTCTGGAAATGATGACCAGATAGTTCCTATCCTCTCACTCGGAGGCAGAGGAGTTATCTCTGTTCTTGCAAATGTAGCACCACAGAAGACACATGACATCGTGGCATCCTACATGGCGGGCGATGTTGCAAAGAGTGCGAAGCTTCAGCTTGAAGTCATCGAACTTATAGATGCACTTTTCTGTGAAGTTAATCCGATTCCGGTTAAGACTGCTATGAACCTTTTAGGCTGGGAGGTAGGTCCTCTCAGACGTCCATTATCACCTATGGAGCCGGCAAATGTTGAGAGACTTAAGACCGCGATGAAAGGCTATGGAATATTATAATCGTTAATGATACGGAGGAAAATATTATGGTTAAGGCTATTATGCATGGCTGTAACGGTAAGATGGGTCAGGTAATTTCTAACCTTGCTGCGGCTGATTCGGATATAGAGATTGTTGCTGGAATTGACCCACATGATGATGGACACAATGCTTATCCTGTGTACCGCTCGATTTTTGAGTGCGACATGGAAGCGGATGTAATCATTGATTTTGCGGCAGCCTGTGCAGTCAACAATCTTCTTGACTATTCGGTTAAGAAAAAGATACCGGTAGTTTTATGTACAACAGGTCTTTCACCTGAACAGATTGACAAGGTTGAGGATGCGTCTAAGGAGGTTGCAATACTCAAGTCTGCGAATATGTCTCTTGGAATCAATACATTGTTCAAGGTGCTTGCTGATGTTTCACCTCTTTTGTCAGCAGCCGGCTTTGATATTGAGATAGTAGAGAAGCATCACAGATTGAAGGTAGATGCTCCTAGCGGAACAGCTCTTGCACTTGCAGATTCAATAAATAGTGCGAATGACAACAAATTCACATACAAGTTTGACCGCAGCCAGGTAAGAGAGAAGAGAACCGACAATGAGATAGGTATAAGTGCGGTGCGTGGTGGAACTATAGTCGGTGAGCATGAAGTTATATTTGCGGGCGAGGATGAAGTTATCGAGCTTAAGCATACAGCTTATTCAAAAGCTGTATTTGCAAAGGGAGCGATTGAAGCTGCAAAATATCTTGCGGGAAAACCGGCAGGAAGATATACAATGAAGGAAGTTATAGGCTGATAATTCAATAGAATACCCGGATGAACGAATATACGTTTATCCGGGTTTTTTTGTTTTTTAGCAAAATTTTCATCTTTAATATATTTTTTTCAGAACATACTAAGCATATCAGAAGCGCTAAGCTCCTGTTATTAATAGATTTGCAATTTGCCAGCGATGGCGGAGTGCATTTATCAATTATGCTTAAAAGGCGGAATGGAGAAAATTATGAAAAAGCTGAAATTACTTCTGGTATGCACTGTTATATCGGTAATCGGCGTTTTCGGACTTACCGGCTGTTTCGGCAATGGGAGTAACCAACAGGGAACTGGTAATGGAAACACCAACCAGACAACCACCGGAAACAATAACAATGCAGCAACAGGAAATACCGGCAATGGAACAACGCAGAACGGAAATACCAATGGCGGCAACAAAACTAATGGCATGAATAACAAAACAACACAGAATGGAAATACTAACGGCAATGGAAATGCCAATGGAAATGCCAATGGTAATACAACAGATGAGAGAGAGACTAATACAGATGGAGACGGCAATATAATTGACGGTGTAGGCGATGTTATCAATGACGGTCTTGATGAGATTGAGACAGTAATCGATGATATCGATGGAAATAATACTAATGGTGACAATTCAAGAATGAGATAACATGTTTACATGCTGTCGGGGAGGGGAAGAAGAAAGATTCTTCCCCTTTTTGCCCATTTAGTATAGAATATGGATGAAAAAACTTTTTAATAATACTGTGTGGGTGGCATATTTTTGTATAATGTTTTATAATATTCATTGACAAAAATAATTATTAAACATATGATTTTACAGATATTACAAGGTTTAAAGAAATGTCTAAGAAGGATAGGAGAAACTTATGAAAGACGGATTTATCAGAGTATGTGCGGCAACTCCTGATATCAGAGTGGCGGACTGTCAATATAATGAGAAGAATATTATGAAGCTTATGGATGAGGCATATGCAAAGCAGATTTCGGTGCTTGTGTTTCCGGAGCTGTGCATAACAGGATATACATGCGGAGACTTATTTTTGCAGGACGTACTTTTAAGTGCAGCACAGGACAGTCTTAAGCATATCGTGGATCACAGCACAGGTATGAAGATGCTTGTGTTTGTGGGGATGCCTTTTATGCATCAGGGCAAGCTCTACAATGTGGCAGCAGCAGTATGCGATGGAAGACTGTTAGGACTTGTGCCTAAGAAAAATATTCCGAACTATTCAGAATTTTACGAGCTCAGACATTTTACACCGGGTGAGGATGAATGTGTTGATACTTCGCTTGGTGTCAAGATGGGAAGTAAGATGCTGTTTAGTTGTGAGAATGTAAAAAATCTTATCGTAGCGGCTGAGATATGTGAGGATGTGTGGGTTGCATGTCCGCCGAGCACACAGCATGCACAGGCAGGAGCAACACTCATTGTCAACTGTTCAGCAAGCGATGAGACAACAGGAAAGGATATATACAGGAGAGCTCTTATTTCAGGGCAGTCGGCAAGACTTGTGTGTGGTTATATATATGCAAATGCAGGTGAAGGAGAGTCAACACAGGATCTTGTATTCGGCGGTCAGAATCTTGTATGTGAGAACGGAAATGTACTTGCACAGACAAAGCGTTTTAAAAATGGCGTTGCGGTGGCTGACCTTGATTTACAAAGACTTGTCAATGAGCGCAGAAGAATGAACACTTATTATGTTCATCAAGAGACAGGTTATGAGGTTGTAAGCTTCAGGCTTAAGGAGTATGACCTTGAGCTTGACAGATATTATGAAAGGACACCTTTTGTGCCGTCATCTAAGAATGACAGGGATGCACGCTGCGAAGAGATATTGTCAATTCAGGCTATGGGTTTAAAAAAGCGTCTGGCACATACAGGGTGTAAAAATGCTGTAATCGGAATTTCCGGAGGACTCGATTCGACACTCGCACTTCTTGTGACGGCGCGTGCCTTTGACAGCCTTGATATTCCGAGAGAGAATATAACCGCAGTCACAATGCCATGCTTTGGAACAACAGACAGAACCTATAATAACGCGGTTGAACTCACAAAGAGACTTGGCGCAGCACTTTATGAAGTCGATATAAAGGAAGCTGTCAGGATACATTTCAGGGATATAGGTCAGGATGAGAATGTGCATGACGTGACTTATGAGAATGGACAGGCAAGAGAGAGAACACAGATACTTATGGATATCGCCAACAAATCAGGTGGAATGGTAATCGGAACAGGAGATATGTCTGAGCTTGCACTTGGCTGGGCAACCTACAATGGAGACCATATGTCAATGTATGGTGTGAACTGTTCGGTGCCGAAGACACTTGTGAGACATCTTGTAAAGTATTATGCGGATACATGCGGGGATGCTTCGCTTAGCGAGATATTAGAGGATGTACTTGACACTCCGGTAAGCCCTGAGCTTCTGCCGCCATCGGAGGGGCAGATTTCACAGAAAACGGAAGACTTGGTCGGGCCGTATGAGCTTCATGATTTCTTCCTGTATTATATTTTGAGATTCGGATATATGCCGCACAAGGTATACCGCCTTGCATGTCATGCGTTTGCAGGTGAATATGACAGCGCAGTAATTTACAAGTGGCTTGATACATTTTACAGAAGATTTTTTGCACAGCAGTTCAAGCGTTCATGCCTGCCTGACGGCCCGAAGGTCGGATCTGTGGCAGTATCGCCAAGAGGTGACCTTCGTATGCCGAGTGATGCAGTGAGAACCTTGTGGATTGAGGATCTTGAAAGAATTAACAAAACTAGCAGTTTTTAAATGTATATATGTATCGCAAAATATACTATAATTTGTGTAGTACAGTAAAATATTACTTTCTTGCTTTATCAAGTGCTGTATCGATGGCATTTATGAGGACAAGGGAGGTGTATTTAGCATCGGCGGAATAGGTTATTTCGTCGGTGCTTCCTTTTTGTTTTACCTGATCTTCGAGAGCTTTAAGTGAAGAGGAGATAAGAGGATACATGGTCTGTATTGTCTCTTCCGTATTTACAAGGCGGATGGATTTCACATTGTCGGAATCGACTGTCACCTCAAGATCCATTGTGTTGCCTGAAAGCATTATCGATGCGGTGTAGATTCCGGGATTAAAGGTGCCAAGTGTCTGTTCATCGGTTTTATTTCCGATACCGGATGTTACATGTATTATAAAAAGTACCAGCAGAATAACAGCTAACACAGCGAGTACACCGGCAATAACCAGCTCCTTTAGTTTAAATACTACAATTTTGGTGGAAGAACTCATTACAGGCTCCTTACACTGCTATTTTGTATATATTATGAAAGCATGATAAAAATATTCCGATTATAATTGCATTTGTGATTTTTACACGGTACTATATGGATAGTATTGTTTTTAAGAGTGGCAGTGTAGGTGGTTATTTTTTTTACAGGAAGAATAGTTATGCAGCTATGAACTGTCTTATTGGGAGGATAAATATGGATATTAGGTTTTTTACAGGAAGCAGCGGATGTGGAAAATCAAAGATATTATATGATACATTGATTGATATATCACAGGTAGAGCCTGACAGGAGAATTTTTCTTGTGGTACCTGAGCAGTTTACAATGCAGGCGCAGAGAAATATTGTTGAGAACAGCCCCGGACATGGCACATTTAATATAGATATTGTGAGTTTTAACAGACTTGCCTACAGAGTGTTTGAGGAGCTTGGGATAGAGCTTCCGACAGCGATTGACGATACAGGAAAGAATCTCATACTGCGAAAGATTATAGATGAAAACAGAAAAGATTTTAAAATAATAAGAGCAAAGGACAGTCAGGGCTTTGTAAGCGAGATAAAATCTGTTATTTCAGAGCTTTTACAGTATTCTGTAACTCCTGACATGTTAAGAGCGGCATGTGAGAAGCTTAACAGCGGAGGCATCAACAATAACGAAAGACTAAGGAGAAAGCTTTGGGATATCACATTGATATATGAGGCGTTTCGTGAATACATTTCGGATAAATATATCACTACCGAGGAGGTGACGGGAATACTCTGCCGTTATGTGGACAGGTCGGAGCTATTAAAGGATGCTGTGTTTGCATTTGACGGTTTTACAGGCTTTACGCCTGTGCAGTATCAGCTTATAGAGCTGTTATTTGATAAAGCGCAGAGCATGTATTTTACTGCCGCATTGCCAAAGGACGGCGACAGATGGCTTTTTGACATGAGCTATGACATGCTAAGAAGAGTCGGAGAATGTGCTGATAAGCATTATGTTAGGTTAAAGCGCGAGAATATAGGCGGTGAAATTCCTTACAGATTCATCCGCTCACCTCAGCTTGCGTATCTTGAAAAAAATCTGTTCAGGGACACAGCACAGTATGACGGGCAGGCTGACAACATAGTGATATATTCTGCACTTGGCAAAAAGGCTGAGGTTGAGTATGTGGCTTCAAGAATAAAAAAGCTTGCTAAGGAAGGTGTAAGATACAGACAGATAGGTGTGATAGCAGGCAGCATGGAGGATTACAGGGAGATAATTTCGACTGTGTTTGAGGAGAATGGCATTCCTGTATTTATGGATAACAAGAGGTCAATACTTGCCAATCCCGCCGTTGAGTATATAAGAGCTGCACTTGCCATAATCGAGAAGGATTACTCATATGAAGCCGTTTTCAGACTTTTAAAGGGATATATGTGCCGGTTTGACAAAGATAAAATTGACGTGTTTGAGAATTATGTTTTAGCACTTGGCATAAGAGGTCATAAAAGATACAGCGAGCCTTTCAGGCGGCGTTTCCCATCAAAACGCGAGCTTGATATGGATATTGTAAATGACATGAGAGTCAGGCTGTATGAGCTTATGGAGCCATTGTATAATGTATTCCACGATAAGGAAAGCAGCGTTGCGGATTATATAGATGCGCTCAATGCGTTCCTTGATGAGAGCCGGGTATTTGAACAGCTTGAAAATCTGACGAAACAGATGGAGACTGAGCATAAAGCAGCCGCTGCAAAGGAGTATTCACAAAGCTATGAGAAGCTTATGGAGCTGTTTAGCCAGACGAGGAAGCTCTTAGGCGATGAGAAGCTTGAGATAAGGGAGTTTTCGGATATACTTGACGCAGGCTTTAACGAGATAAAGATAGGTATCATACCTCCTACTTTTGACATGGTTATGGTTGGAGATATTGAGAGAACGAGACTTGACCATGTGTCCGCCCTGTTTTTTGTGGGAGTCAATGAAGGCATGGTTCCGCAGGTTAATACCAATCATGGACTTTTTTCCGAAGCGGAGAGGGAACTGCTTGAAGGTGTACAGCTAGAGCTTTCGCCTACATCAAGACAGAAGGCCTTCCGGCAGAGTTTTTATCTGTATCTTCTTCTTACCAAGCCTTCGGACAGACTTATATTTACTATAAACCGCGAAGGAAAGCCCTCTAAGCTGATATCGGATATCAGACGCATGTTTCCTTGCGGGCGGTATGAGTCGGACGACAGCATGGAGCCTACGGAGCTTATATATAACAGCATAGAAGGCTTCAGATATATTTTTTCCAGATTCAATGAGACAAGCACGTTAAGTGATATAGAAAAGGCAATGCTTGTGGTTCTTAAAAGTGATACGGAATACGCAAAAAAATATAACGAATTAGCGTCCATAGCCTTAAGAAGTGTTGACGAACAGAGGATAACCGAGAATGCGGCAAGGCTTTTGTATGGTGAGAGGCTTATGGGAAGTGTGTCAAGGATGGAGACGTTTGCGGCGTGTGCTTTTGCACATTTTGCAAAATATGGCCTTGAGCTTGAGGAAAGAAAGCTATATGAGATTGGTGCAGCAGACCTTGGTACGCTTTTTCACGAAGCACTCAAAATATATTCGATGAGGCTTGCCGATGAGAAGCTTGATTTTGCCAGTGTCGGTGACAGGAGAAAGGAATACATTCGTGAAGCTGTTGAGTATGCAATGACAGATTACAATAATTCTGTATTTTATGACAGCAAGAGAAACGAATATATGAGAGAGAAGATATATTCGATGCTTGAGCGCACTGCATGGGCGCTTGGAAAACAGACACAGGCAGGAAGCTTTGTACCGGAAAAATTTGAGAAGAGCTTTATATTTGAGCAGAATGGAATGAAGATTGTCGGAAAAATTGACAGAATAGACATTGCAAGAGCTGATGACAGAAGCTATGTAAAGATAATAGATTACAAATCGGGTAAGAGGACACTTGACCTTGGAAGGATTTATGATGGACTGTCGCTGCAGCTTATGGTGTATCTGTACAGCCTTATGAAGGATAATGAGCCGGGTGCGGCAATGTACTACAATATTGATAACCCTATTGTGGATTACAAGGAGGGGGTATCAGCGGAGGATGGAATATTGTCATCGCTTCAGCCGCAGGGAATCGTAAACAGTGACAGCACAGTGCTTAAGCTGCTCGATAATGTGACTACATCAGGAAAATCATGCTATATACCTGTATCCTACAACAAGGATGGCTCGCTGTCTAAGACATCGCAGGCGGCAAGTGGTGACAGGCTTAAGCTGCTTGGAGAATATGCTTCGATGAAGCTTGTGGAGCTTGGAGAGCGTATCAGCGAAGGGGAGGTGGCACCTAATCCGTATCCTGACAGCTGTGATTACTGTCCATACAGGCTTGTGTGCGGCTTTGACGCAGCGAGGGATGGCTACAGATACCCTACAAAGCTTAACAATGATGACAGCTGTTATATAAAATTTAGTGAGGGAATGAATAAAGATGGCAAAAAGCTGGACTGATGAACAGATAAGTGTTATTGAGCAGAAAAACTCGAATCTTCTTGTGGCGGCGGCAGCCGGCTCTGGAAAGACAGCGGTAATGGTTGAGAGAATAATAAGGAGAGTTCTCGATGAGAAAAATCCTCTTGATATTGACAGAATAGTTGTTGTTACATTTACTAAGGCGGCAGCAACGCAGATGAGAGAGAGAATTGCTGCCGCACTCTCAAGTGTGCTCATATCACAGAAGGATGAAAGACGAATAAGAAACATAAGAAAACAGCTTGCGCTGCTTGACAATGCTGTTATATGTACCATAGACAGCTTTTGTAACTATATTTTAAGAAATTACTTTAACACTATTGACCTTGACCCGTCATACAGAATCGGCGATGAAGGCGAGTTAAAGTTACTTATGTCGGATGTGGCGGATGAAGTCATAGAGGAAGCATATTCAGACGGTGAAAAGGCATTTCTTGAATTTGTTGATGGACAGCTTCCGGCAAAGAGTGATAATAAGCTTTCGGAGTGGATAATTTCACTGTACACTTTTTCACAGAGCCATCCGTATCCGGGAGAATGGCTTAGGGAATGCAAGAAATGGTACAATATAACCACTGCCGAGGAATTTGAAAAATCGGCTGTTGTGGAATTTATCAAGGCACATATAAAGAATCTGTTGAGGGCGGCGATAGATGAGTACAAGGACATGATAGAGCAGCTTGAGTCGGAGGGAGGCATTGAAAAATACATTCCGGCTTTTAATAGTGATTTGGCTTGTTTTATGGATGCATACGATGCCGGCAGCTATAGTGAGCTGAGAAAAAAGCTTGTATTTAAGTTTGAGAGGCTTGCCAATGCACCAAAGGATGCTGATGAGGAGTTAAAGAACAATGCTAAGGCATTAAGGGACAGACAGAAGAAGATTATCGGAAAGCTGTCGGAGGAGCTTCTTTTCTGGTCTGTGGAGGATAATCTGGATATGATTAAAAGCATGGCACCATCGGCAAATGCTTTTATTGATCTTGTAATAAGTTTTGAAGAGCGCTATTCATGTAAAAAGAGTGAGAATAATATTTTAAGCTTCTCTGATGTTGAGCATCTGGCATTGCAGGTGCTCCGCTCACCGGAGGGGCTGACTCATGCAGCTAAAGAGCTAAGCTCACTGTATGAAGAAATATATATTGATGAGTACCAGGACAGCAATATGGTTCAGGAGCTTATCCTGACATCAGTTTCCAGAGGGAATAACATATTCATGGTAGGAGACATCAAACAGAGTATATACAGCTTCAGACAGGCTGACCCGGGTATATTTCTGGAAAAATACAATTCCTACAGTGAGGATAAAGAATCGGACAATGTGCTTATATGTCTTCACAAGAACTTTAGAAGCAGGGCGAATGTCCTGTATGCAGTCAATGATATCTTTAAGGATATCATGCATGCACAGCTTGGAGGAGTTGAGTATGATATTGATGCACAGCTTGTTCCGGGAAAAGTGTTTAAGGAGCCTGATGCACAGGATATACAAAATGCAGGCGAGCAGGATACAGATGTGGAGCTTCTTTTGTGCCGGATTCCGAAGTCGGGTGAGGATGAGCAGGATGAGAAGGGCAAAAGAGAGTATGAAGCGGAAACGATAGCGGAGAGAATAAAGCTTCTTACAGACAGGCAGCCACAGCCGATATGGGATGAGAGCCTAAATGGAGGAAGTGGCGGCTATAGGAGCGCATGCTATAGAGATATAGTTATTCTTTTAAGAAGTGCAAATGTAGCCGGACCGGAGTACGCCAGAGTATTAAATGATGCGGGAATTCCGGCTGTGTGCAGTACTGCATATGGGTACTTCAGCACGCCTGAGATAGTTGAAATTTTAAATATTCTGAGAGTGATAGACAATCCCAGACAGGATATTGCTCTTGCAGGAGCAATGCGCTCATATTTTTGCTATCTGACTGCGCAGGAGCTTGCGATACTTAAGAATTCATCGGAGAAGACGGATTTATACACGGCAGTTATAAAATACTGTGACGGTAAGGACAATGAAAATTACGACAAAGAGCTGGCAGACAAGATAGACAGATTCTTAAGTTTTCTTGACGAGTACAGAAAAAAAGCGTCATATACGCCGATTCATGAGCTTATAAAGGAGCTTATATATAACACTCAGTATATTGTGTATGCAGCATCTAAGAAGAATGGAAAGCGGCGTATGGCAAACCTTGATATGCTTGTAGATAAGGCTGCCGAGTATGAGAAGACAAGCTTTCACGGATTGTTTAATTTCCTAAGATATATAGATAAGATACAAAAATATGAGATTGATATGGGTGAGGCGGACACAATGTCGGAGAATGATGATGTTGTGAGAATTATGAGCATCCATAAGAGCAAAGGTCTTGAATTTCCTATTGTATTTGTGGCTGATATGGAGAAAAAATATAATCTTAGGGAGACTGCCGAGAAGGTTAATTTTCATGTTGGATTCGGAATGGGACTTGATATGGTCGATACGACACTGAGAGTGAGAAAAAAATCATTCCATAAAAGAGCGATGGCGGAGAGCATCAAGGTCAATTCTATCGGGGAGGAGTTAAGAGTACTATATGTAGCGCTGACAAGAGCTGTTGAAAAGCTTATTCTTGTCGGAGGAGCATCGAACACGGATGGATTAATAGAAGAATGGAGACGAAGAGCGGAATCGTCAGGTGGTGACTACAGCTATGTATATAATTCGACGAATTATCTTGACCTTGTTGCACCTGTGTTCTTTAAGAAGATAACGGCATCGCAGTTAAGCTTCCGGCTGATAACATATTCGCAGAATGAAAATTCAGAAAATGTGAATGGCAGGCTTAATAATTTTCCGGAAAAATCTTTAGAAGAACATCAAAAAGATAGTATCGCAGATGATATATATATGTTTCATAACGAGGAGTTTTTTGAGAACAATGGCATTCAGGCTGATGACAAGCTTGCTGATATATTCAGGGAAAGATTTAATTTCGTTTATCCTCATGAGCTCTCCGTGCACCTTCCGAATAAATTCTCGGTTTCGGAATTAAAGCATCAGAAAATTGACGAGTCGGAAGATGAAGCTGTGCATATAGTACAGATTAAAAAGGATAAGCCGGTGATGACGGGAGGTCAGGATAGCGAGGACAGAAAAAAAAATATGGGAGCTGAGAGAGGAAATGCTTACCATAAGGTGTTCGAGCTGTTTGATTATAATGTAGAAAATGATGAAAAGTCAATACGTGAATTTATCCACGGACTTGTGTTATCCGGAAGAATGGATGAGGAATATGAAAGACTGGTAAATCCAAGAAAATATATTGAATTTTTGAATACGCAGTTAGGACAGAGAATGAAGAAGGCTGCGCTGTCTGGAAAAATGTACAGGGAAAGACAGTTTATAACAGGATTTCCTGCACAGAAAATTAAGCCTGAATATGCAGGCTGTGATGATATAATTATGGTGCAGGGTATTATAGACTGCTGTTTTGAGGAGAATGGCGAGTATGTGATTGTAGATTACAAGACAGACCATGTTGAGAACGAGAATGCAGAGGACATTTTAAGAAAGAGGTATACAGAGCAATTAAAGCTGTATTCGGATGCCTTACGTCAGATAAGCAATGTAAAAGTCAAAGAGTGTACGATATATTCTGTTTCGGTCAGCCGTGAAATAAAACTGTAACCTTCATTTATGGATTTTTAGATAAATATTTGATATGCTTTTCTTTTCGGTAAATATGGGTGAACGCTTATTAAATACGAAAAGGAGAAAAGTATCATGTATATGGTGGGCTCGGTTATAAAAAATGAGCGTGAGAAACATAAGATATCACAGGAGGAGCTATGCTTTGGAATATGTGCAGTCAGCACGCTTTCAAGAATTGAGCATAATGAACAGACTCCTTCCATGGAAAAGGCTATGGCACTTCTTAACAGGTTAGGTCTTGAAGGCAGCAGCTATCTGTCGTTCGTGTCCGAGGACGAGCATGAATTTTACAGAATAAGCCGTGATGCGGAAGAGCTGGTAGTGCAAAGAAGGTATATTCAGGCATATGATTATGTCATGGAACATGAAAAATGCATGAACAAGAATAAGTTCCGCAGGCAGTTTCTGTGTGGAATAAAAGCAATAAAGGCCTGCTTTGAGGACAAGCAGTATGAAACAGCAATCATGATGACCGAGGAAGCAATCAGGTATACCTGTCCGCATTTTGATAAAACTAAGAAAATTAGATACTTTTTGACTGATATGGAAGTGAATATCATCAATGTGATGGCTGTTTCATATTGGTGGAGCAAAAAGAACATCATAGCACTCAATCTTCTCATAAATCTCGTCGATGCACTCAGCGAACAATATTCCACAATAGGTGTGGACAGCTTCAGATACCCGATGATATTGTGTAATCTGGCAAAATGGCTCAATGAACAGCACCGCTTTGAGGAAGCCTGCGAATACATAGAAACCGGACGCAGGGCATGTATAAAAAGCGGTAAAATGCGTATGCTGCCTTTCTTTTGTTGCTGCAGGGCAACGACTCTTCAAAGTATGAACTGTTGTGAAGATGAGATATTAAGAGAATATATCAGTGCCTATATCATGTTCAAGAACATGGGACTTGATGAAGATGCTACGAGACTTCGTTCCTATCTGCTTGAATTGTATAACAGGGATCTTGAAGATATATGTGTGCCTAAAATCAGCAGTCCCACATGATTTCAAGAAAATTAAAAAAGATAAAAGAATTAAAAATCATGTAACCTCCTTAATTTGATCTGAGTACTGATACACTGGCAGGATGCATCAGAGATATGTTCAGAAAATCGGAAGCCGGCTTGCTGTCAGCTTCCATGTACTATAGTAAACTAATATGTTTTTTATAAACATAGCATATCACGGTAATTTTTATTTCCGTAATATGCTATGTTATTTATAGAGAAAAAGCAGTATAATTTATTTCTTCTCTTTTAAGCGCTTTAGCACTGCTTCGTTGACTCTTGAATATGAATTGGATTTAAAAATATAGTCATTATAATTTTCCAGATTATAATTTGTCTTAATATAGTCAGAGGCAAGCGCCACATTATAATAGTATTCCTTTACACCCCGGTTGTATGCCGCATGAAACGCATCAATTTTTTCTTTATCAGGAATGAGCACCGGACGCCAACATGCAGGCATTTTAATAATTGGTGACGGTCAATATCAAGCATTCATTATATCGTATATCAGATGGGATATATAGAAAATAGAGAGTTTTTGCGAATGTATCAGGGGATTTTTGAATAATCATTATAGAAAAATGGTGGGTGGTGTGATATGGACAATGGTATTGAAAATCCTGCGGATGATATCAGTGGGAATAAAAACAGCCAGAAGCTTGCGAACGACCTGAATCTGGCACTTGATATGGGGTATGAGCGTGTGGCGGCTGATAGCGGGCTATATACGGGCTATGATCCCGGCAGTAATACCTGGGAGCTTATTGTGAAATATATAGGCGATATACAGTCCGTGGCAAAGAGGTTTAGAGCAAGCGCAGTGGTGCTTCTTGGCGGATATGCCATAGTTACCCTGCCGCAGGAGCATATTAATGAATTTGCCGATTGTGCTGAGGTTGTATATATCGAAAAACCGCACAGGCTATTTTTTTCAGACAGGCAGGCATTGGAGCGTTCATGCGTATATTATGCGTGGAGTACTCCATACAGCCTGAGCGGAGCCGGAGTGCTTGCAGCCGTTATTGACAGCGGAATTGACTGGAAAAACACAGACTTTAGAAATTCTGACGGCTCAACAAGGATACTTAAATTATGGGATCAGACGGTTGAACCTGAAAGTTCAGGGTATGCCCCGCCCGAGGGCTATGTTGTGGGTACGGAGTACAATCGTGATGTTATAAATCTTGCACTGTCGGGGGATGAAGCGGCACTAAGAAGCATGAATCTATCTATCGATTATTCAGGACATGGAACATTTGTTACCGGGATTGCAGCAGGGAACGGTCAGGGTATGACCGGCTTATTCCGCGGGGTGGCATTTGAAAGTGAGCTTATCATTGTCAAGCTTGGGGACAGTGAGCAGAGACAGTTTCCGCGGACAACAAGACTTATGGAAGCGGTCAACTACTGTATAATGGAGGCACAGAAAGCAGGAAAGCCTGTTGTAATCAACCTAAGCTTCGGGAACAACCAAGGCTCCCATGATGGCACTGACCTGTTGTCGACTTACCTTAATGCCGTTTCTGGTGTCTGGAAAAATGTGATTGTCTGTGGCAGCGGAAATGAGGCAGGAAAAGGAATACATGCGTCTGGCATGCTTAGCGGCAGACAGGCGGAGAGCGTGGAGCTTGCTGTGGGAGAGTATGAGCCGGGCTTTAATCTGCAATTATGGAAAAATTATGCGGATGAATATGGCGTGGAGCTTATCGCACCGTCAGGGGAGAGGAGCGGAAATTTGAGGACATATGGGGCGGACAGACTGAGACTTAATAATACGCAGGTGTATGTATACTATGGACAGCCGACGCCGTACAGCAGATATCAGCAGATTTATTTTGAATTCGTGCCTGCAGGTGGATATGTCACACCGGGTGTGTGGAGAATTGAGCTGACTCCGGTAAGAATTGTGGATGGGAGATATGATTTGTGGCTGCCGGAGAGTGCGGCTCTCAATGAAGATACAAGATTCTTTAATCCATCCGAGGATACTACGCTCACAGTACCATCAGCGGCAGGAAATGTTATAACAGTTGGAGCATACAATTCAAGAACTGATGCATATGCAGCCTTTTCAGGAAGAGGATATACCAGAATAAATGATAATATCAAGCCGGATATAGCTGCACCGGGAGTGAATATCGTATCGACAGCGGTAAATGGAGGATACACGATAAGAAGTGGAACATCAATGGCGGCTCCGTTCGTGAGCGGAAGCGCGGCGCTTCTCATGCAGTGGGGGATTGTTGAACGGAATGACCCATATCTGTACGGTGAGAAGGTGAAGGCATACCTTATAAGAGCTGCAAGACATCTGCCCGGAGAACCTGTACCCTCTAAGAGAACAGGCTGGGGAGCGCTGTGCCTGAAAAATGTGTTTGGGACAGGGGTATGACCCCTGTCCCAAACATCTTGTTCTATTTAGTTGGATGCGTTTCTCTTAGCGCGGTATCTTGCTGTACCGTCAAGAATCTTCTTGCGGATACGAAGGTTCTTAGGTGTAATCTCAAGAAGCT
>OGUD01000335.1_pt1 | contig 43238 bp, 39 predicted proteins | sample 1573671 | NCBI WGS metagenome assembly OGUD01 (sample SAMEA2582065, study PRJEB24529) | metagenome | biome: Human gut stool | place: China | collected 2011 | reverse complement strand
CTTCAGCAGAAGATAGTGGACAAAGCTTGTAGAGCGGGTATCGAAGTGATCTTCGCTGACCCTCGCTATACGTCGCAAACCTGTCCGCATTGCAATGCCATCGGACGCTCGGCCTAGAACCAAATGACTATGCCGCAGAGGCCGGGCGGCGCTACCATTGAAGGATCCCGCAAGTCTTCACCCGCCGGCCGCGTCTCATGATTCTCGAAGCCTTTCTTCTGTCCCTCAACTGCGTCGTCATCCTGCTGATTCTCGGCGGCGCAGGCTACGTGACGGCCGCACGGGGCTGGTACGACAAGAGCTCCCGCGTCCTGCTTGCGCGCCTCGTGACCTTTCTCTCCCTGCCCGCCTACCTCTTCTCGAGCGTCATGCAGACGCTTGACCACGACGGACTCCTGACGCTTGTGGGTTCGATGGCGACGCCCTTCATCTCGATCTGGACCTGCTTCCTGCTGAGCCGCATCATCGCGCGCGTCTGCCATGTCGAGGGGGTGCATTCGGGCGTCTTTTCGAGCGCCTTCACGGCAACGAACAACATGTTCATCGGCCTGCCCGTCTCGCTCGCGCTCTTCGGCACCGAGGCGATGGTGCCCACGCTCCTCTACTTCTTTGCGAACACCACGTTCTTCTGGACGGTCGGCAACTACATGGAGGCGGCCGACGGGAGGCTTGCCACGATGCAGAAGCCCCAGAAGGTGTTCTCGGCGCAGACCTTCAAACGTATCTTCACGCCGCCGCTCCTCGGCTTCCTCACGGCCATCGTGTTCATCCTGCTCGACTTCACGCCTCCGAAGGCGATCATGGACGCCGCGCACTACATGGGCGGCATCACGACTCCGCTCGCGCTCGTCTTCGTGGGTTGCATGCTCTACAACATCGGCATCCGCAACATCCGCGTCACGAAGGACATGCTCTGGGTCTACATCGGGCGCTTCGTGATCTGCCCGCTCGTGTGCCTTGTGCTCACGTACGTCATTCCCATTCCGCCGCTCTTTGCGAAGGTCTACGTCATTCAGGCGGCGCTGCCCTGCATCACGCAGATCGCCGTGCTCGCCGAATTCCACCACGCCGATGTCAAGTTCGCGACGACGGCCGTCGCCTCGACGACGCTCTTCTCGCTCGCCGTGATCCCTGCGTGGATGATCCTCGTGACGATGCTCATCCCGAGCTGATCACGGCGGACCTTCCGACCTATTCCGCGGCCTGCTTCTTCGAAAGCGCGTCGAACTCTTCCTTCCTCGCGACCACGTCGGCAAGGTCACGGTCGAGCTGCTCGATGTCACGCTCGAGATCGCGGATGTCCTCTTCGTCCGCCTCGATCTCCTCCATGAACTCGATTTCGCCCTCGATGTTGTTGCGCCTGAGCGCCATCGCGTCAAGAATCTGCTCGAAGTCCGAGGCCGTCAGCGCCTCGAGCGGCGCGTCGAGCACGCGGATGCCGCGAAGAACGGGGGCCGTGCCGGGCGCCCAGTCCTCCTCGGGCGACATGAAGGGCTCGCCCGTGTTGGGACCGAATCCCGGCGGCAGGCTCCTCAAGGCCTTCTTTCCGAGCGCCTCATAGGGATTGATGAGATTCACGCCCTCGGTCCCCGGAATCGGGTGCGGAAGCGGCGCGGTGCCAGGCGTCTCGGGTCTGGGCACGAAGGCCTCGTCGGGCAGGTCCGCCAGGGGATCGGCGGGCCGGGCGGGGAGTTCACAGGCGGGGGCCTGCGCTGCAGCAACGGCGGGAGCGTGCGCCGCACCCGCAACCTCGAGGGGCCTAGGCCCGAGCGTCATCGACATCTCGATTTCGCCGAGCACGAGCGGACCCGACTCGGCGGAAAGCCTCAGAATCTGCCCCGTCTCCTCGTTCTTGAGAATGACGGTGCCTTCGGGAAGAATGACAGTAAAGCGGGACATTCGGATCGGACCTCGTGACGGGAAAGAACGCTGTAATCTAATATTAAGCGCAAAGACCTACCATTATCGGGCAACAGAGTCATTCCAACCCGTGCCTGCCGCACGATGACCAACAAAGGATTTTTTCGATGTACACCTTCTTCTCCATCGTTTTCGGCCTCATCTGGGCTGTCGCCTCGTTCCTCCTTCTCTTCAAGGTCTGGGATGTTCTCGGCCCGATCGTGCTCGGCATCTCGAAGAACCACATCGTGCAGGCCGCCGCGCTCGTCATCACCTACATCGTGATCTTCGGCGTCCCCGCCTGGTGCTGGGTGAAGCTCTTCGGCTGACCCGCAGCCCGTACATGACGCCCTCGCCATGAATCCGCGCCCGCCCATCCTCGACCGATGCGGCGGGCGCCGTCGTCATGGGCCATGCGTCGAGCAGGCCGAACCCGTTTTTCAGCATTTGAGAAAAGCGACTTGTCAAATTCTGAAAGTTCCCGTGGGAAGTCAACAATTTTCAAAATTTCCGTCGACGCCTAAACTTCCTCACACAGTTGAGGCGGGCCCGTATCCTGCGGCCGCCGACCATGCTTGACATTCCGACCGAGGAGAACACCATGACCTTCACGAAATTCGCCGTCGCCGCCGCAGCCGCCCTGCTCTGCGCAGGCTCCGTCATCGCCGCCCCCGTCGAGGGCACCGACTACGTCGTCCTTGAAAAGCCGATCCCGAACGCCTCGGGCACCTTCATCAAGGTCTACTCCTACGACTGCCCGTTCTGCTACAAATACGACAAGTCCGTCGTTCCGGCCGTCAAGGCCAAGCTCGACAAGGAAATGAAGTTCCTCGACTACCATCTCCATACCAAGGGCAAGTACGGCAAGGAAGGCTCCGAGGTCCTCGCCGTGATGTGGGTCGCCGACGAAGCCGCCGGCCGCGATCCGTATGCTGCCGACGCCATGCACAAGAAGGCGAAGTTCGCCCTCTACAAGGCCTACCACGACAAGAAGCAGCGCTGGGATGACGGCGCCGACGCCTTCCGCGCAACCGCCCTCGAGGCCGTCGGCATGTCCAAGGCCGATTTCGACGCCAAAAAGAATGATCCGAAGGTTCAGGCGCTCGTGAAGGCCTGGGCCGACAGCACCTACGACGTCGCCAAGATCCAGGGCGTGCCGGCCTTCGTGGTCAACGGCAAGTACCTCCTGAAGACAGCCTCCATCCGCTCCATCGACGGTCTCGTGGAAAACATCCGCGAACTCTCCAAGAAGTAAGAGGTCCTGACAAATGAAGGGATTCTGCGAAAGCTTCCGAAAGAGTCCGATGACGGCCTTCGCCGACTGGCAGGAGACGCGCGAGCCGTGGATCCTCTTCGGCGTGACCTCGATCATCCTGGTGCTTCTGGCCCACTACCTCTTCCAGGGCTGGCTCTACATGCTGCCCTGCGAGCAGTGCGTCTACATCCGCTACGGCAACATCGTCATGGCGATCGGCGCCTTCCTCATCACGATCAATCCGAAGCAGGCTCTGCTGAAGATCGCCGGCATCGGCGTCTTCCTCTACGGCCTCATCTACACGATGATCTGCTCCTGGAAGCTCATGGGCATCCATGACGCCGTCCACTCCGACGACCCGATGGCCATGTTCGGCATGCAGGGCTGCTCGACGGAGCCGACTTATCACTTCGGCCTTCCGCTCGACAAGTGGGCTCCCGACTGGTTCAAGCAGACGGGCGACTGCGGCTACGACGCCCCCGTCGTGCCCGACGGCACCCAGCTCGGCGACTTCCAGCGCTGGCTCATCGAGGTCTATCAGGCGAGCGACGGCTGGTACCTCTTCCCGCAGTGGAAGTTCATGGACATGGCTGAATGCTGCATGCTCGCCTGCGTCTGCTACGCGGCGCTTCTCCTGGTTCTTCTCGCCGCCTGGGGCATGCGCGCCATGAAGAAGGCCTGATCCTCCACAGTGTCTTCACCCGGCCGCTCCGAGCAAAGCCGGCGGCGGTTCCAGTTCAACCGCCAACCGGCTGACGCAGCGTCTCTGGTCCGACGCCACGCCGGCCATCCTCCCAAGCAATGGGCGCCCGACGGCATCAACCGTCAGACGCCCATTGTCCATTTGGCGTCAGGTCACCCCTTCACGCAGAGGAACTGCTTGAAGACGGTCACGGGTCTCACGAGGTCGGCCTGCTGCGCCATCACCTCGTCGATGGACTTGTAGGCCGACGGAATCTCGTCGAGCACGCCGGGATCGTGCCTGCAGACGACGCCCGCCGTCTCGCGCTTCAGGTCGGCAACCGTGAAGACCTTTTTGGCCTGCGTGCGGCTCATCGTGCGGCCCGCGCCGTGCGCGGACGACATGAAGGACTCCTCGGAGCCGAGTCCCTCGACCAGATACGAGGCGGCGCCCATGCTCCCCGGGATGATGCCGAGCTCGCCCCTGCCCGCATGAACGGCGCCCTTGCGCGTCACCCATACGTCGCGCCCGTAATGCGTCTCGCGAGCCACGTAGTTGTGATGGCAGTCGACGACGGGCTCGTCGGAGGAGATCTCCGCCCCCGGCATCACCTCTCGCACCGCGGCCATGACGTCCTCCATCATGATCTCGCGGTTGATCTTCGCATAGGCCTGCGCCCAGTTGACCGCATCCATGTAGTCGTTGAAGTCATCGGTGCCCTCATCGAACCAAGCGAGCGCGGGATCGGGCAGCCGGACCTTCCCTCCAAGTGCCTTCTCGCGGGCGATGCCGATGAAGCGCGAGGCCATGACGTTGCCCACGCCGCGCGAACCCGAATGGAGCATCACGCGCACGACGCCGTCTGCATCAGAGGTGAGTTCGATGAAGTGGTTGCCCGCTCCCAAGCTTCCGAGCTGGCTCTGCCAGGTCATGGACACCATGCGCTCGAGGAGTTCGGGATGACGGTCGAGAAGGCTCTTCATGCCTTCCTCGAAGGGCTCCGTGCGGTCGTGACGCACGGCGTCGGGCCTCCTCTCGGTCATGCCGACGGGCACGTGCCGCAGAATCGCCTCGTAGACAGCGCGGACCGCGCGGTCGTCAAGGTCGCCGCGCCTGAAGTTGAGTCGTGCAAGGCGCATGCCGCAGCCGATGTCGACGCCGACGGCGCTCGGGATGACGGCGCCTTCGGTCGCGATCACGCTGCCTATGGTGGCGCCCAGACCTGCATGAACGTCGGGCATCGCCGCGACGTGATGAAAGACGAACGGCAACGAGGCCGTGTTGAGAAGCTGCTCACGCGACTTGTCGTCGAGCGTCTTCGCCCAGACGTGAACAGGGACGCTTCCTTCGCGTCCGATGATGGAAAAGGCCGCCATGGCGGTACCTCCACATTAGTTCTTTTTAGTTTCAGTTGATATATTTCACCTTTTTCGCAACAAGGGTTCAATTATATGAAGAAGTGCTCGCCCGCACACGCGGGAAAACACCTGAAACGCAAAGGCCGCCGTCGTTCAGTCGAACGCGGCGGCCTTTTCTGAGGCTGTCGAATGTCAGCGGACGGTGCCGATGACGAGGTCGATGCCTTCGGTGCCCGTCTGGACGGGAGCGGAAGTCTCGCCCTCGAGGTCGCCCGCCTGCGGCATGAAGTTGCCGGTGCGGGAGATTCGGGCTCCGACGATCACGTCCTTGACGTCGGCGAGCGTCGTGGCGCCCATGGCCATCGTCATGTCGCTCGTGAGCTTGAACTCAAAGGGGAGCTCCTTGGCGGTGATGCGCATGAAGGCGACCGGCATTTTCGAGCCCGTGGTCGGGCGTGCGTAGATGAAGACAGTGTCCTCGGGCTTGACCTTGTCGGCGTGGGCCTTGTCGAGCGTCACGCGGCCGGAGACAAACGAGGGCTCGGCGGCCTGGACGGTCGGGACGCTCTCGCCCTTGAAGGCTTCGGCCTCAGCCTGACGGGCTGCGGGATCCATGCCGGCGAGGCGGCGGGCCTCGTCGATGTTGTTGCGGATCTGCTGGGCGTCGCCGAAGTCCTCGGGAAGCACGACGAGGAGCTTTTCCCAGTAGGCGGCGGCTTCGGCGTACTTCTCATGATCCCAGGCGTCGATGGCAAGGAGCGCGAGCGCCTTCCACTGGCCCGGATCGATCTTGAGGGCGCGTTGCAGAAGCGCACGGGCCTCGTCCGTGATCACCTTGTTGTTCGCGGCGGCCGTCATGTCGGCCATGTCGGCGATGATGTCGGCGTTGTTCGGCACCAGACGGTCGACCTCGCGGAAGGCGTCAAACGCCTCGGCGAAGCGACCCACGTTGGAGAGCGTGCGCGCGAGCATGTACCAGGTCTGGGCGTCGTCGGGCGTCTCCTTCAGGCGGTTCTGAAGGCGCTCGATGGCGGCCATCATGTCGGACTGGCTGTGGCCCTGCGTCTGGCGCTGCTGGTTCTGGACGGCCTCGAGGAAGGCGGGGTCCATGGCGTTGTAGCGGCCTAGCGCAAGATAACCGAAGACGGCGGAGGCGGGAATCACGACGGCGAGCACGACGGCGATGATTCGGGCGACCTTGGACTGGTCCTTGACTTCGGCGTCGGTGTCGCGGGCGGTTTCCTCAAGCACGCGGCGCTCGAGTTCGAGGCGGGACTCCTCGTACTCGTCGAGGTCGATGCGGCCGGCCTCACGCTCCTTTTCAAGGTCCGCGGCCTGCTGACGCAGGATGCCGAGAATCGTTTCGTGGCGGTCTTCGGCGTCAGCGGCCTTGCGGCCGCCGAACCAGAGCGGCAGCGCCACGGCGGCCATCGCGATCAGGCAGAAGACGACGCAGATGATGATGAAGGTTGTCAGCATCGGTTACTCCTTGTCGCCCGAGAGCAGCTTGTCCGCGCGGGCCTTTTCCTCGGCGGTGAGCGGACGGACGGTCTTGGCGACGGCCGACTTGCGGCGGCGGAGGTTGAGGTAGAACGCGGCGAGGCCCACGAGGAAGAGTGCGACGGGGCCGAGCCAGAGGATGACCGTGTTGGCCTTGAAGGGCGGCTTGTAGAGCACGAAGTCGCCGTAGCGTTCGACCATGTAGTCCACGATCTCCTTGTTGGTCTTGCCGGCCTTGACCTGCTCGATCACCTGGTTGCGCAGGTCGACGGCGAGCTCGGCGTTGGAGTCGGCGATGGACTGGTTCTGGCAGACGAGGCAGCGGAGCTGCTCGGAAACCTCGACGACGCGCTGGTGGGCGATCGGGTCAAAGGCGGTCGGAGCGGCTTCGCGCGGAGCTGCGAAGGCCGTGCCGGCCATCAGTGCGCAGGCCGCGAGGGCGGCGCCCATAAGCTTGACGGACTTCATGTTATTCGGCCTCCAGCTGCTTGATGAGGGGCTTGAGCTGCTCGTTCCAGATCTGCGGATCGAGCGGGTAGCTCACCTTGGCCCGGATCACGCCCTTCTTGTCGATGACGAAGGTCTCGGGAACGCCCGTGACGCCGAGGTCAAGACCGACCCGGTTCTTCACCTCGAAGACGACCATGTCGTAAGGATTGCCCTGCTGGCGCAGCATGTTGAGGGCGGCGCCAGGATTGTCCTTGTAGACGAAGCCAACGATCGGGGTCTTGAGGCCGTCCTTCTTGAGCTTGACCATGTAGGGGTGCTCCTGCTTGCAGGGAATGCACCACGTGGCCCAGACGTTGAGCATCCAGACCTTGCCCTTCATCTCCTCGGTGGAGAGCGTCTTCGTGGTGTCGAAGAGCGTCGGGAGCGACCACTGCGGCATCGGCTTGTTGATGAGCACGCTGGGCAACTGTCGCGGATCCATGTAGAGCCCCTTGAAGAGGAAGCCCGCGAGGACAATGAAGATTCCGAAAGGAATCAGATACTTGAGAGACTTGCTCATGACTTATTCTCCGTCAGCTTCGTTCTTCTGCTTGCGGCGGCGGTAGCGTCGGTCGGACGCGGCCCAAAGGCCAGCGGCGGCCATGATGATGCAGCCCCACCAGATCCAGGTGACGTAAGGCTTGTAGTAGGCGCGCACGACCCAGCCGCCGTCATTGGTCGGCGTGCCGAGGCTCACGTACACGTCGCCCGTGATCGAGTGGCGGATGGCGGACTCGGTCATCGGCATCGAGTTTGAGCTGTAGTACTTGCGCTTTTCAGGATAGAGGTGCTGGAGCTCCCTGCCGTTCACGGAGAGCGTGAAATCGCCGCGGTCGGCCGTGTAGTTCGGGCCGCGGACGGTTTCGACGCCGTTGAACGTGAAGGTGTAGCCGGCGACCGTCACGGTCTCGCCTTCGTACATGCGCACGTCGCGTTCGGACTGGTAGCCCTTGACGAGCGCCACACCGATGATGAAGACGGCCACGCCGATGTGGGCGAGCTGCATGCCCCAGAAGGCGCGCGGCTGGCGCATCAGGCGGGCGAAGACATTGCCCGGCTGGTTGCGGATCTGATGACGGAACGTCTGGATCACGGCAAAGAAGACGAACATCGCGGACGTGCAGCCGAGGAAGACCCAGTGGCCGAACTCGCCCATGAGGAGCGGGATGGCGGCGCCGGCCACGATGGCGGCGACGAGGCACCAGGCGAGCTCGCGGGCGAGCGCCTTCGGATCGGCGTCCTTCCAGCGGGCGAGCGGACCCACGCCCATCAGGAACACGCACGGCAGCATGAGCGGACCGAAGACGGCGTCAAAGTACGGGGGGCCGACCGAGATCTTGCCTGCGTTGAGCGCGTCGAGGAAGAGCGGATAGAGCGTGCCGAGAAGCACGGCACCCATGGCCACGACGAGCAGCACGTTGTTGACGAGGAGCATCGACTCGCGGGAGATGAGCGAGAAGTTGCCGCCCAGACCCACCGTCGGGGCGCGCCATGCAAAGAGCAGGAACGAGAGGCCGATGACGATGATGAGGAAGGCCAGAATGAAGAGACCGCGCTCGGGGTCGGTCGCGAAGGCGTGCACCGAGGTGAGCACGCCGGAGCGCACGAGGAAGGTGCCGAGGAGCGAGAGCGAGAACGTCAGGATCGCGAGGAGCACCGTCCAGATGCGGAAGCAACCGCGCTTTTCGGTGACGGCGAGCGAGTGGATGAGCGCGGTGCCCGTGAGCCACGGCATGAACGAGGAGTTCTCGACCGGGTCCCAGAACCACCAGCCGCCCCAGCCGAGCTCGTAGTAGGCCCAGTAGGAGCCGAGCGCGATGCCGAGCGTGAGGAGCACCCAGGCGGCCGTCGTCCACGGACGCATCCAGCGGGCCCAGGCGGCGTCAAGACGACCGGAGATGAGCGCGGCGATCGCGAAGGCGAACGGCACGGCGAAGCCCACGTAGCCCAGATAGAGGAGCGGCGGATGGAAAACCATGCCCGGGTCCTGCAGCAGCGGATTGAGGTCCGCGCCCTCGGCGGGCGCAGGGAAGAGGCGCAGGAACGGATTGGAGGTGAGCAGCATGAAGAGGAGGAAGCCCATGCCGACGAGGCCGAGCACGCCCGTCACGCGGGCGACCATCTCGGCGGGCAGGCGGCGGGCGCAGAAGGCGACCGCGGCGCCCCACCATCCGAGCGTCACCGTCCAGAAGAGGATCGAGCCTTCGTGGGAGCCCCAGGTCGCGGCCACCTTGTAGTACCAGGGCAGAAGCGAGTTGGAGTTGTTCGCCACGTTGAGGACGGTGAAGTCCGACAGGTAGAACGAGTAGGCAAGGCAGCCAATGGCCACCGTGCCGAAGAACGCGTTGGCGGCAGCGGCGGGACGGGCGACCGCCATCAGCGCGCGGTTGCCCTTGGCAGCGCCGACAAGCGGGAGCACGCCCTGGACGATGCTCAACGCAAGGCACAGGATCAGTGCGAAGTGACCGATTTCAGGAATCACTTGTTTTCTCCGGTTTGTGTATGGGGACGGATGCTTCCGTCTTCTCTCTTTATGCAAGCAAGGGCATGGCCGCTTTGCCTGGCCCTCGGGTCAGGCGGGCGGTCACACCCGGCTCAATAAAAACTCAATTGACTGGAAGGGCAGGCATCAGGACTTCGCGGCCTGGGCCTGCTCGGCCTGCTTCTTGGCTACGCCCGCCTTGTGGGCGTCTTCGAGAGCCTTGGCAGCCTCGGGCGGCATGTAGTTCTCGTCGTGCTTGGCGAGCACTTCGGAGGCGCAGAAGACGCCCTGCTCGTCGAGCTTGCCCTGGGCCACGACGCCCTGGCCTTCGGCGAAGAGGTCGGGGAGGATGCCCTTGTACTGGACGGGAACGATCTTGGCGGTGTCGGTGATACCGAAGGTGACGGTCACGCCGTCGGCCTGGCGCTTGACGCTGCCGGGCTCGACCACGCCGCCGAGCCTGAACGTGCGGCCCGTCGGGGCTTCCTTCGCGGCCACCTGCGTGGGCGAGAAGAAGAAGACGAGGTTTTCATTGAATGCCTGCAGGGCGAGCGTCACGCCGGCGCCGACGGCCACGACGGCCGCGCCGATGAGGGCGAGTTTCTTGGTCTTCGAGTCCATGGTTTACATCTCCAGCGTCGATTTGGCTGCACGGGCCTCGCGGGCGAGGCGAGCGCAGATCTTGGCGCGGCGGGCGCGCAGGGAAAAGATTTCGTAGATCACGGCGACGAGCAGCGCGCCGTAGGCGCACCAAACGAAGTAGCCGTGGCCGTTCATGTAGATGAAGTCGGAAAGACTGTTCCAGTTGTTCACAGCTTGCCCTCCAAGGCCGCTTCCTTGGTCCAGTTCTCGCGGCGTTCGCGTTCGAGGATGATGGAGCGGGTGCGGGCGAGGACCATGCCGGCACCGTAGCACATGCCCGCCACGACCATGATGAGGAGCGTGTAGAGCATGATGGGCGCAATGGAGGAGCCCCTCGACGTGATCGAGGCGCCCTGATGGAGCGTGTTCCACCACTGCACGGAGAAGTAGATGATCGGCACGTTGATCACGCCCACGATGCTGATGACGCTCGCGGCGCGGTCGGCGCGGCGCTTGTCGTCAATGGCGGAGTGCAGCGCGATGAAGCCGAGATAGAGGAAGAAGAGGATGAGCTCCGACGTCAGGCGAGCGTCCCACACCCAGTACGTGCCCCAGGTCGGACGGCCCCAGAAGGCGCCAGAGAAGAGCGCGATGAAGGCCATCAGCGCGCCCGTGGGGGCCATCGCCTGGGCAAGCATGAAGCAGATGCGGTTGTTGCGCCACAGACCGATGGCGCTGAAGACAGCCATCAGCACGTAGAGCAGCATCGAGAGCCAGGCGGCCGAGACGTGGATGAAGATGATGCGGTAGGAGTTGCCCTGGCGCGCATCGACCGGGCACACGAAGAAGCCCAGGTAGAAGCCCACGACGAAGAGCACGAGTGCCAGCCCGAGAATCCACGGGATGACCTTGCCTGCGAGGCGGTAGAAGTTCTGAGGGTCGGATAAGCTCATCTTGATCAGGTCTCCGAATATATTTTCAAAAGTCTTTCCAGCGTTCGCTTCGCCCGCATCAACTTTCGGCGATGCGAAGGGCCGCGGACACGGCCATCGGGGCGAGCGCGAGACTCAGCAGCGTCAGGCCGCCCACGATCATGAAGTGCGCGGCGGGGCTCATCGAGACGGCGACCGCCTGGCTGGCGCCCGCGCCGAAGATGAGGACGGGAATGTAGAGCGGAAGCACGAGCAGGCTCGTGAGCACGCCGCCTCCGCGAAGGCCGAGCGTGAGTGCGGCGCCCACGGCTCCCACGAGGGAGAGGACCGGCGTGCCGAGGAAGAGGCTCGCGACCATCACAAGGGTCACGTCGAGCGGCAGGTCGAAGAGGATGCCGAAAACCGCGGCGAAGATCGTCATCGGAACGCCCGTGACGAGCCAGTGCGCGAAGACCTTGGCTACGACCACCACGGGAAGCGGCTCGGCGGTGACGAGCATCTGCTCGAGCGTGCCGTCGGCATGATCGGCCTCGAACATGCGCGGCAGCGAGAGAAGCGCGGCGAGAAGCGCGGCGACCCACACGACGCCGGGGGCGATCGAGCGGAGGATGTTGGTTTCGGCGCCCACGCCGAGCGGCACGAGCGTCACGACGACCGCAAAGAAGAAGATCACCTGCGCAAGGTCGGACTTGCGGCGGAAGGCGAGCATCAGGTCGCGGCGGAGGATGATTCGGAAAAGCTTGAACATGACTGCGGCGCTCCTTACCTTGCGTTGTCCGCTTCAAGAGCGCTTTCGTTGTCGAGCGCAGCCTCGACCGCCGTGCGGCGGCGCGGGGACCAGCGTTCGGGCTCGATGACGAGGTATTCGACGCCGTCGACGGACACTTCCTGATGGGTGACGAGCATCACGATGCCGCCCGACCTGACATGCTCGCCCACGAGGTCCGCAAGGCGGGCGACGCCGCGCACGTCGAGCGCGGTGAAGGGCTCGTCGAGAACCCAGAGCGTCACGGAGCGGGAAAGCCAGAGGCGGGCGAGCGCGACGCGGCGGCGCTGGCCCTGAGAGAGCTGGCCCGCGGGCACGTCGACGAAGTCGGCCAGGCCCACGGCGTCAAGTGCGTCAAGCGCGGCGTTCTCCGTGACGGGCACGGCCGCCACGTTGGCATTGATCATCACGTTCTCGAGCACCGACAGGTCGTCCTTGACGCCGTTGCGGTGTCCGATGTAGCAGAGCTCGCGCCAGAAGTCCTGGGCGGCCTTCTCGACGGGAACACCCCTCCAGCGCACCTCACCCTCGACGGGACGCATGAGGCCCGTCATCAGTCGCAGAAGCGTCGTCTTGCCCGCACCGTTGCTGCCGGCGATGCGCACGAGCGTGCCGGGCTTCACGGCGAACGAGAGATTCCTAAAAAGCGTCCTCTCCCCGCGCTCGCAGGTAAGGCCGCAGACTTCAAGAATGGCTTCTGACATGTGTGAAACGGAGGGTCCTGTTGACGTTGTTGACGGGCACGGTTCGGGCCCGGATGGTCTTGTGTCAGGAAGTGTAGGGAGGCCGTATTAAGCATTGCTTACAAAATGTCTCTTCTTCCAACCGTGCCAACCCTAGTGGCACAGGGCCCGAGAACCCGAAAAACTCACAGAGCAGCAGGCATTTTCAGCAAATCACCGCCCCTTCGGCCCGTCTTTCCTCATCTCCCCGAACCTTATGAAACGAGGACGCGGGCGCCCGCATGCGGCCGCGGCCTTCTCAGAGGCCCCGACGCCTATCGGCGAGATTGAGAAAGCCTTCCCTTTTCGTCCATTTTTCTGTTTCTTGCTCCATGCACCGCGCCTCGCGACGCCCGGGCGGAATCCCGCTAAAATGTCGGAACCATCGCCCGCCCGTATGCGGCGCGGCCTCCGACCATTCGACAGACTTTCTACCCATGCATATGAAGCGCACTCTGATCATCGGCACCGCCCTCGCCGCCCTTCTTCTCTCCGGTTGCGAAGCCCTTCAGGAGGAACGCCAGAACTTCCTCGACCGCGAGGAGAAGATCACGAACGTGGTCGGCAACGTCTGGCGCATCGAGGCCGTCTGGCCCGGACACGTCGAGGGCAACCGCCTCGCCGACCACCTCCATGAACGCGCCCGCATGCACTGCGACCGCCAGCACATGGCCATGCTGCCCGTCAACGGTTCCTCGACCAACGGCAAGAAGGACGGCAGCCGTCCCGCCTCCGCATGGCTCGAATTCCGCTGCCAGCCGGGTCTGGACTACCGCCCCGAATACAAGGGCCTCACCGGCACCTTCGAGATTGACGACCTGACGACGCTCGAAAACACGCAGGGCAAGTGAGCCCGAGTGCCCCTTCCGGCTCCCGCACCGCCCGCACGCCTTCGTGCGGGCTTTTTTGCACCTCCCCGCCAACGCCCGCCGCTCAGGCGTTTTCGTACGGAAGGGAGTTTCCCTCAGTGTTTTCCCCGCCCGCAAGGGGGTTGGGACTGCTTAAATAACGGACATACAATAAGAGAATGTCCGTCTCGCCAAGCTCATCCGCCCGACTCGCAGGGGCGGCCGCCGCCATCCTTCTTGCGTCCGCACCGGTCTTCGTCCATGCGGCCCCGGGAGCCGTGCCGCCCGTCGTGGTCGCCGTGCAGGCCTCGGGCTCGGGTGCGATCGAGCGAAGCTTCATCAGTGCGAGCGTGGACCATCTCACCTATGCGCTTCCGGACACGCCGCTCGTATTCCGCTACCTGCCGCTCGGCGAGATCCAGAAGCTCGCCGAGTCGAGAAGAGTCGACTTCGTGCTCGCGCCGCCCGACGGCTACGTCGTTCTCGAACGCTTCTTCGGCGCCCGCTCGCTCGTGAGCCAGACGATCCGCGAATCCTCCTCGGCCGACTCGGTCCTGGGCATCGTCGTCGCCGTGAACGCCGCGAAGGCTCCCGACGCCTCCGCCTCCGTCCTCAACGGCGCCTCCATTCTCGTGCCTGAACTTGACGGCATGCCCGCCCGCATGCTCAGGCGAGAGCTCATGCACGCAGGCGTCGAGCGCGCCGTGCCCGAAGCCCTGCGCACGAAGACGGACGATCCCGAAGGCGCCATTCTTGAAGCCGTCGCCTCGGGACGCGCCGACGCGGGCATCCTGCCCGCCTGCTACGTCGAGCGGCTCTCCGCGACCGATCCCAAAAGACTTTCGGGCATCAGGCTCGTCACGACCGACCGTGCCTCGCAGACGAGGTGCAGGTCCTTCTCCGTCTTCTATCCCGGCTGGACGCTCGCCTCCTTTCCGCACACGCCGCCCGAACTCAACGCGCTCGTCTCGGGCACGCTGCTGGGCATGCCCACGGACGCCGACGGCTGCGACTGGCGGCCGGGCGCACGATACGACGCCGTGCACGAGCTTCTTGAGGCGCTCGGCGACGCGGCCTACCTGCGCCAGTCCCAGTTCAGCTGGGAGGCCTTCGTCAGAAACTACGGCGTCTGGCTCGCATTTCTCGCCGCCGTGCTGCTCGGCATCGTCGTGCACAGCGTGCGCGCCGAATACCTGATCCGCCGCCGCACCACGGAGCTGATGCGGGCCGTGGAGGAGAAGCGGCGCGTCGAGGAGGAAGCCAAACGCTACAACGAAAGGCTCGTCGCGATGGAGCGTGCGGGCCTCGTGGGCGAGCTCTCCTCGATGATCGCGCACGAGCTCAAGCAGCCGCTCGCCGTCATCCGCAACTACGCCCGCGGCCTCTCCCGCACCATGGCCCACGGCGGCTCCACCGACCCCGAGGTCTTCAGGACCGTACTCGCCAAGATCGACTCCCAGAGCACGAAGGCCTCGGACATCATCGACCACGTCAGAAGCTTCGCAAGACAGCCCGCCCAACCCGTGCCGACGTCTCTCTCGGACCTTGCCGAAAAGGCGATCGCACAGTTCTGCGCCACGCGCGGACTCGAGGTCTCCAGGCGCATCGAGCCCGGCGTCACGATCCTCGCCGACGCGCTCGAGATGGAGCTTCTCATCAGCAATCTTCTCAAGAACGCCGCAGACGCCACGGCAGGCACTGATGACGCCGTCATCCGCGCGAGCCTCTCCGCAGAGGACGGCACGGCCATGCTCACGATCTCGGACAACGGCCCGAGGCTCACCGACGAGCAGTTCGCCCGCCTCACCATCCCGCTCAACACCTCGAAGCCCCAGGGCCTCGGCCTCGGACTCGTGATCGTGCGCCGCATCGCCGAATCCGCACGCGGCCGCGTACTCTTCGAGCGGCTTCCCGAACGAGGTCTCGCCATCACCGTCAGCCTGCCCGTCTGCGAACAAAACAACAGGACTTGAAATGCCGGCAAACTCGCTTTCCCTCATCCGCATCGTCGACGACGACGCAGAAATGCGCGAATCGCTCGAATTCCTGCTCTCCACCGAAGGGTGGAAGTCCCGCAGCTACGCATCGGCCGAGGCCTTCCTCGAGACCGACGACGTCATGGTGCCGGGATGCCTCATCCTCGACATCCGCATGCCCGGCCTGAGCGGCCTGCAGCTTCAGGAGCTTCTGAAGAAGAAGGACTATTCGCTTCCCATCCTCTTCATCACCGCGCACGGCGACATCACGATGGCCGTCGAGGCGGTCAAGAACGGCGCCTTCGACTTCCTGCCCAAGCCGCTCGATGATGAAAAGCTGCTCGCGAGCGTCGAGAAGGCCATCGCGCTCGATTGGGAGCGGCGCTCGCACCACACGAGTCACACCGCCGCCATGAAGGACCTCGCCACGCTCACGCCGCGCGAGCGCGAAGTTGCGGGCCTTGTCGCCGAAGGCCTCCTCAACAAGGTGATCGCCGAACGCCTCGGCATTGCGGAAAAGACCGTCCAGATCCACCGCGGGCAGGTCTGCCGCAAGCTCAAGGTCCGCTCCGCAGTCGAGATCTCCCGCATTCTGGATCAGGCCGAAGGCCGCTGAGGCCGGCCCGCATTCTTCCTGCCGTCAGGCGCTGCGGCCCGCCGCAGCAAAGCCCGCCTCGCGGCCGAAGACGACCGACTCGAGCGAAAGGTTTCCGGGCACGCAGCGCATGCCGTGCACGCCGCCCGTGATCTCGCCTGCCGCGAAGAGCCCCTCGACGTGCTCGCCCGAGGCGGTCAGCACGCGCCCGCCCCCGTCGATCCTCACGCCTCCGAGCGTCGCCGATCGACCGAGCATGACGGGCATCACCAGCATGTCGTTGTCATCGATGCGCACACGCCAGCTCTTACCCAGACGGTCTCCGGGCCCTTCGCCGTACGTTCTCACGGCATCGACGATCGAGGCTCGCGACGGGGCGCCCTCCATGCCCGCCATGTCTTCCGAGCCCGTCACGCGCCTTGCCGTTCCTTCGGCAAGCAGCGCCTCGATCCGGCCGCGGCGAACCTCGGGCAGCCGTGCGACGTCCGAGAAGGAGGCCGCAAGCCACAGCACGTTGCCCGGCGCATCGAGGAGCGCCTCGACGACGGCCTCCCTGTCCTGCTCGTTGACCACGCGTCCGCCCGAGGCGTCGACGAGGATGAAGCGCAGCGGATGGAAGGGACACACCGCAAAACCCGCGCGGCCGGCCGTGCCCATGGTGAGCGAAAAGTAGTCCGTGCCAACGAGGTAGGCGCCCGCCTTCACCGCTGCCCTGAGGCCGAGCCCCGAGGCGCGTCCCCCGCGCATGTCGAAAAGCGCGCCAAGGCGCCTGTCGTGCCTTGCGCAGAGCGCCGCATCGGACGCAAAGCCGCCCGTGGCGAGCACCGTTGCGGGCGCCCTGAGGATGCGGCGCCGTCCGTCCGCATCCTCGGCCGCAACGCCCGTGACGCGTCCCTGCGCATCAAGCACGAGTTCCCTGAAGGTGAGTCCCTGCAGGACCGTCACGCCCGCATCCAGAGCAGCGTTCATCATCGCGAGACGTCCCGCCCTGTAGTCGGAGGCGACGCAAGTTCTCGGATAGACGCCGCCCGGAATCTGGCGGACCTTGTTCTCGAATCCGACGCCGAAGCCCTCGAGCCACTTGAGTGCAATATAGGCCTGATAGCAGAGGATCTTGACGAGCGCGGGATCGGCGCGCCCGCCGCCCGCAGCCAGCGTCTGGCGGTAGAAGAGTTCCGGACTGTCCGTGATGCCCAGGTCGCCCTGACGCTCCGGGTCGACGGCGTTGAAGTAGAGCCTGTCGGCCACGTCGTTCGTGGCGAACAGATCGCTCGAGCTGTCGAAGAGCACGACCCGGGCACGCCTCTGGGCTGCGGCCAGAGCGGCTGAGAGGCCCGCAAGGCCGCAGCCTACGACGATGACGTCCGCGTCCGCCGCAGCGGACGAAAACCCCTGTTGTGCGTCCGTTCTTCTCATGCCGGCACCTCCGAGGCGGCCTCCCGGCCTGCAATGCGTCCGAAGACGTGAACGTCGGCGATCGCGTTGCCGCCGAGACGGCTTGCGCCGTGCACGCCACCCGCGACCTCGCCTGCGGCATAGAGCCGGCCGACGGGCTTCGAATCCCAGTCGAGCACCCGCGCCCTTGCATCGATCGAAACGCCGCCCATGGTGTGATGGCGGCTCATACTGGCCCTGCAGGCCCAGAACGGCGGTTTGCGGATTTCATGGATCATGCTCTCGACGCCTCGACCGAAGTCCTCGTCCCTGCCCGACCTCACGAATCCGTTATAGCGGTTCACGGTCTCGACGAAGTTGTTGACCGGAAGCCTCAGCAGCTGCGCCATCTCCTCGAGCGTCTGGGCCCTGTAGACCTCCTGTCGCTCGAGTCCCTCGTGGAGCTCGCGCCTGAAGGACGGCGGATTGCTCTCGAATCCGTCGTGGTCGACGATCACGAAGCCGACGCGCGAGGGCAACGAAAGGATCGTGTCGCGCAGGATGTCGCGCCTGTCGTCCTCACGCACGAAGCGGCGTCCCTGCTGGTCGACGAAGATGCAGCGCTCGACGAGAATTGCAAAGCGCGCGTAATGAACGTGAAGCGGAATGCACTCGATCCAGTCGCAGCCCGTCAGATAGGCGCCCGCCTCGCGGGCGGCGAGCATCACCTCGCCGGTCGAGCCCGCGGGATTGGTCGTATCAAGGTCTCCGAGCCTCGGATCATGCAGGCGGCAGAGCTCGGCGTTGGCCGAAAACCCGCCCGAAGCCAGCACGACGGCCCGCGAGGCCCTGAGCGTACACCTCGTGCCCGAAGCGTCGCGCCATACGACTCCTGCGGCCGAACCGTCCTCGTTGAGCACGAGGGAGAGGACGGGGCTTGAAGTCAGGATCTCGATGCCGCGGCTTCTGCAGGCGTCGAGCAGCACGTCGATGTAGCTCGCCTGCGGGTCGGAGAGCTTCGGCAGGTGGCTTCTCGGAAAGAGGCCGCCGTAGATCTGCGAGCAGAAGGGCTCGTACTTGACGCCGTAGCCCTCGACCCAGTGGAGCGCGTCGAGCGCCTCCGAGCAGAGGATCCTGACGAGTTCGGGGTCGCCGCGCCCGCGGCCTGAGGCGTTCGTGTCGGCGATGTGCCGCTCGAGCGAATCCTCGATGCCCTGGGCCCGCTGTCTTTCGAGGTCGACCGCATTGAAATAGCCGCATGAAAAGCGCGTGCTTCCGCCCGTGACGCCGAGCTTCTCGAGAATGACGATGCGTCCCTTCGTGCGCTCCCTTGCGGCGAGCGCTGCGGAAACGCCCGCGCCGCCGCTTCCCACGATCACGATCTCCGCTTCGCCGTCCCAGCGAAGCCCTGCGGCCCGCACGGGCGGCATGCCCGCCGTGAGGCCTGCGGCCGCCGCGCCCGCAAGAAGCGTGCGGCGGGATAGTGTCGGAAGCCGGGAGAGAGGTTCGGTCATGGGTGTCTGCCTCGAAAAAGGTGCTGCACTCTAGTCTATAAGAACATGCCGTGCCTGCAGTCTCGGGAAAATGCCTACGTGCGGGGCGCGGAGCCCGAAACGAAGACGGGCGGCCCGAAGGCCGCCCGCCGTCTCACGCCGAGACTTCAGGAGGAGAGGTTACTTGGCGACTTCCTGACCGCAGATGCGGCCGTTGACAAGGCAGTCGAGGATGGCGCAGGAGCCCAGACGCACGGCGCCGTGGATGCCGCCCGTGGCTTCGCCGGCGGCATAGAGACCCGGAATCGGTTCCTGATCCATGATGTCGAGGACCTGGCCCTTCATGTTGGTGAGCAGACCGCCCATGCAGTGATGGACCTTCGGGCTCGTGATGGCTGCGTACCACGGACCTTCGGTGAGCGGCTTGAACTCGTTGTTGATGTAGCGGCCGAACGGCTTGTCGTTCTTGGTCTTCGCGGATTCGTTCACCTGGGCGAGCGTCTTCTTGAGTTCGTCGAGCGGGATATTGAAGTCCTTGGCGAGGGCTTCGAGCGTGTCGTACTTGCTGACGATGTTCGGTTCGACGAGCTTCTTCATGATGCCCGGACGTGCGGCTTCGAGCTTGTCGGCGCCGTACTGGTTGGCGATGGCGACGGCCTTGAGGCCCTTGGCTTCTTCAGCGAAGATGGCGTCGGCGCGGACCTTGCGGTTTGCAAGCTCGTTGACGAAACGCTGGCCCTTCGTGTTGACCCACAGGCCGTATTCAGCCGCAGCGGACTGCGTGAACGTCCAGCCGATGCCCATGCCCTTTTCCTTCGGGTTGGACCACGGACCGCACTGGATCCAGTCGTTCTGGATCTGGGCGCAGCCGATGTTGTAGGTTTCACGCCAGAGTTCGCCCGTGGCGCCCGGCTGGTTCGTCGTGCTGAACTTGTCCGTGAGCTTCGGGTCGTGCATCTGGCGGAACTTGACGTCGGCCGAGAAGCCGCCGTAGCAGAGAACGACGCCCTTCCTGGCGGCGATGAACTTCACCTTGCCGGAGTCTTTCTTCGGGAAGCGATAGCCTTCTCGGACTTCGAGACCGACCACGCGGCCCTTGTCGTCGCGGATGATGTGTTCGACGTAGGCACGCAGGCGGACTTCAACGCCGAGTTCCTTGCACTTGTCGAGTTCCTTGCGCACGATGCCCGAACCGGAGCCGTTCTTCGTGAAGACATAGCGCGGAACGGAGTGGCCGCCTTCCTGACCGATCGCGTCGAGGTTGTATTCGACGCCGAGTTCCTTCACCGTCCATTCATAGTTGGAGAGGGCATGTTCGGCGAGGACGCGAACCTTCGCGGGGTCGTTGAGGTAGGCGCCGGCAACGAGGATGTCCTGAGCGAGCAGGTCGACGGAGTCCTTGATGCCGTGCTTGAGCTGTTGCGGGCAGCCCGTGGCGGTCAGAATGCCGCCATTGATGATGGAGTTGCCACCCGGGGTCGGCATCTTCTCGAGAACGACGACCTTGGCGCCCGCCTTGCGGGCTTCAATGGCGGCGGCAAGACCGGCAAAGCCGGAGCCGACGACGATCACGTCGACGGTTTCATCCCACTTGGCGGGAACCTTCGAGCGCGGGGCGGCCTGAACGACGGAAGCGGAGGCAAGCGCGGCGGCGCCGACGATGGAGCCCTGCAGGAAGGAACGACGGGACTGGTTGGTCATGATGTACTTCTCCTTATCTTGGTCAAGGAGCGGATGCACCGAGGTCAGCCGGCGCACCGCTTGAGAATCAGTCTAAGGAGGCTCGTCCCGAAACAAAAGAGGATCTTCATCTGAGCTTGAAAACGCCCGAAAACCGCCCGAAACGACTGTCCTTCGGGGCAGGATCCCGTTCAGGGCGTCCGGACGGCATAGGATGAACATCCTATGTTCCTAGGAGGTCCACGCCGTCCGCAGGCGCCGTCGGAGACCTCTCACATCACCGTTTACGCCCGAGGGAGCGCCGCCGCGGCGGCCTCGACGAAGCGCCTGCCCGCCTCGCTCGAGGGGCTGCCCATGCGTGCGGCGTCCATCACCTCGACGATGCGGCCTTCGGAGAGCACGGCGACCCTGTCGCAGAGCCTTGCAACGGCCTTGAGGTCGTGCGAGATGAAGAGCCAGCCGGCATGATCGGGCTTGAGCTCGGCAAGAAGCTCCATGATCTCGTCCTGCACGGAGGCGTCGAGGCTGCTGAGCGCCTCGTCGAAGACGACGAGCGACGGGCCGCCCGCCATGGCGCGCGCGATCGCGACGCGCTGGAGCTCTCCGCCCGAGAGCTGGTGGGGACGGCGCGACGCGTACTCGGCGGGAAGTCCCACGCGCCTGAGAAGGTCCCGCACATCGACGCGGCCGCCCGCAAGCCTCACGGGCTCCTCGATCACGTCCCCGACCGTCCAGACGGGATCGGCCGAGTCAAGATAGTTCTGGAAGACGACGCTCGCCTCGCCCGAACGAAGCTCGGAGCGGTCAGCGCCCCTCACGAGAATGCGGCCCGCCGTCGGCGCCTCGAGCCCGAGGATGAGGCGCGAGAGCGTCGACTTTCCCTCGCCCGAGCCGCCGATGAGTCCGACGACCTCGCCCCTGCGGACCTCAAGGTTCACGCCGCGGAGCACCTCGTGCACGCTCCGCCGCAGGAAGGATCCAGAGGCATAGTACTTCGTGACGCCCTCGATCCGGAGCACGGGCTCAGCTTCCGGCGCACGCTGCGGCTCCTCCGCTGCGGGCGCAGGGCCTGCAGCCAGGGATTCCTGCAGAACGGCGTTCGCACGCCGCCAGGCGAGCGCAAGCCTCTGCGTATAGGGATGCGAGGGGCGCTCAAAGATCTCGCGGCCGCCCTTTTCGACGATTCCGCCCGACATGAGGATCACGAAGCGGTCCGCAAGGCCCGCCGCGAGGCCGAGGTCGTGCGTGACGAGCACGAGCGCCGAGCCCGTCGTCCTCCTCACCTCCTGAAGGCTCGCGAGGACGGCCCTGACGTTGACGACGTCAAGCGCGCTCGTGGGTTCGTCGGCGAGAATCACGTCGGGCCTGAGGATGAGGACGCAGGCGGTCATGACGCGTTGGAGCATCCCGCCCGAAAGCTCGCACGGGAAGGCCCTGAGGATGCGGGCGGGATCGAGCCCGACCGCACGAAGCGCTCTGCTCACGGCCTCATCGGCCTTCGAGCCCGAAAGTCCTGCGGCCGAAGCGGTTTCGCCGAGCTGCACGCCGATCCTCACGAGGGGGTCAAAGGCGGTCATCGCCTGCTGGGCCATGTAGAGGATGCGCCTGCCGCGCACTGCGGCGAAGGCGCCCGGTGCGCAGAGCGTCCGGCCCTCGAAGTCCATCGTCCCCGAGACCGTGAAGCCGTGCGGAAGAAGCCCCGCAAGCGCCCTCAGGGTCAGGGACTTCCCTGCGCCCGACTCGCCCACGAGCGCAAGGCACTCGCCCCTGCGCACGTCGAGGTCGAGCCCGTGCAGGATTTCCCTGTCCCAGGAATCACGGACGCGAAGGCCCGCGACACTGAGAATCACGTCGTCTGCGTCCGTCATTCGGTCCTCCTCACGTCGAAGGCGTCGCGAAGCGCGTCGCCGAGGAAGTTGAGCGCCGCCACCACGAGCAGGATCGCGAGGCCGGGCACGAACATCTGTCCCGGATAAAGCGTCATCACGTTCTTCGCGTCCGCGAGCATGGAGCCCCACTCGGGCATGGGCGGCTGTGCGCCGAGGCCGAGGAAGGAGAGCGCCGAGATCATGAGGACGACGCTGCCCGTGTCGATCGTGCCGAGCACGAAGCATTCGCCCGCCGCATTGGGCACGAGGTGTCCGAAGAGCACCTTCATGTTGGAGGCGCCGGTCACACGCGCGAACTGCACGAAGCCGGCCGAATTGAGGTGAAGGATGAGGCCGCGCATCATGCGTGCGTACCAAGGCCACTTGGCGAGCAGGCAGGCGATGAGCACGTTCTCAAGCCCCGGGCCCATCATGCCGACGAGGGCCAGGATGAGCACTTCGCTCGGAAACGACATCCACACGTCGCAAAAGCGCATGATGAGCGCATCGACCCTGCCTCGGGCCGCTGCCGCAGCGCCGCCAGCGATCATGCCGACGCCCGCCGTCACGATCATCGTGAGGAGCGCCGTCACGAAGGTGGTGCGGATGCCCCAGATCATGCGCGAGAGCATGTCGCGGCCGAGAAGATCGGTGCCGAAGGGATGCTCGAGGCTCGGCGGCAGGAACTTCGACGAAATGTCGATGGCCGTCGGATCGGCGAGCGGCAGCAGGGGCGCCGCAAGGCCTGCAGCGAGCACGGCGAGAAGGAAGAGGCCCGACGGGGCGGCCAGCGCCCTGCGCCAGCGGTTCGTCATGCCGCCTCCCCTGCGCCGCCTCTGCGGGCGCGCGGATCAAGCGCTGCCAGCGCAAGGTCCGAAAGCAGATTGAAGAGGATGAAGAACACGGCCATCACGAGCACGTAGGCGATGATCACGGGCAGATCCCTGTTGAAGATGGCGGAGACGCAGAGCCTGCCGATGCCGGGCCAGGCGAAGATGTTCTCGATCACGAAGGTGCCCGCGACGAGCTTCGGAATCGACATGCCGAGTGCGGTGACGGTACCCCTGAGGCTGTTGAGCATCATGTGAAGCGAGATCCGCCCCTCGGAGAGTCCGCGCGCCCTGGCGAACATCACCCAGTCGGACTCGGCCGTCCTCAGCATTTCGGTGCGGATGAGGCGAACGTAAGTGCCGACGTAGGCGAGCGAGAGCGAGACGGCGGGCAGAATCACCGACTCGGGAGTCCTCATGCCGTTCGTCGGAAGCCACCCGAGCGTGAGCGAGAAGAGCCACATCAGAAGGAGCGCGGCCCAGAAGTTGGGCAGCGCCGAGATCGTGAAGAGGACGCTGCGGATCGCCCTGTCGACGGGACCGCCCGCATGCCTTGCGCAGAGCCACCCGCACACCCCGCCCGTCACGAGCACGATCAGAAGGGTCGCGCCCGCGAGCGCCAGCGTGGGCGGGAAGGCTCGCAGGAAGTCGTCCGTCACCTTGTGCCCCGTCACGAAGCTCGTGCCGAGGTCACCCTGCAGCACGCCCGCGAGCCACTCGAAGTAGCGCGTCATGAGAGGGCGGTCGAGCCCGAGTTCATGACGCGTCTGGGCGATGAGCTCGGGCGTGGGCACCATCGCGTTCACGCGGATCGACACCTCGGCGGGATCAGAGGGCGAGAGTTCACCCAGCATGAACGCGATGAAGGTGATGCCCAGAAGCATCGGCACGAGGAGCGCGAGGCGCCGCACGAGCATGCCGCCCATTTATTTGCCCGCCTCCGTGAAGCTCATCTTCTCGAACGGGATCTCGTACTGCGTCACCGCAAAGGAGACGTCCTTGATCCTGTTCGAATAAACGGCCTTCGTGCGCGAATAGGAGACGGGGATGTAGACCGCCGCATCCGTGATGCGCGTGAGCACGTCGCGAACCATGGCGGCGCGCTTCTTCTCGTCGGCCTCGGTCATGAGGGCCGTGATGGTCGCGTCGATGTGCGCCTTGTCGGCAAGCCCGATCTGGGACTGATAGTCGCCGTGCGCGGGAATACGCCAGGAGGAGAGATAGCTCTGCGGGTCGTACGGCGCGCCCCAGGAGAGCGAGTACTGCAGGTCGAATTCGCCCGTGCGCTGGCGGTCGAGGAAGGCCTGCTTCTCCTCGCCGATCACGCGAAGCTCGACGCCGATCTTGAGCAGGTCGCCCTGCATGGCCTCGGCGATCGTCTTTTCCTGGGCGTTGTTGGAGTTGAAGTAGAAGTCGAGCACGAGCCTTGCGCCGTCCTTCGTGCGGATGCCGTCGGCACCGGCCTTCCAGCCCGCCGCATCAAGAATCTCGGCGGCCTTCTTCGGATCATGGCCGCGCTCCTTGAGCGGAACGTCGCAGTAGGGCACGCTCTTCGCAAAGAGCGTCATGGCGGCCGCCTCCGTGCCATTGAGAATGCCGTCGACCACGGCCTGACGGTTGAAGGCGTAGGCCAGCGCCTCGCGCACGCGCACGTCCTTCGTGATCGGGCGCTTCGAGTTGACGAGAATGGCGCGGGAGGCGATCGGCTCGCTCACCGCCGTGTTGAGGCGCTTCTCGTCCGTGAGCTTCTTGAACGCGTCGCCCGTGAGCTGGTCGCCGTCGGCGCCGAAGACGAGGTCGATCTCGCCCTTTTCAAGCGCCATCAGCATGGTCTGCGTGTCGGGCACGACGTTCCAGCGAACGGTGGGTACGATCGGCTTATCACCCCAGTAGCCCTCGTTGCGGCTGAAGAGCGCGTACTGCTGGTCCTTATGTTCGGAGAGCACCCAGGGACCCGTGCCTGCGAGACAGGTCACGCCGTCCTTCGTCCCGCCGTCCTTCATGCAGGCGGGCGAGATGAAGCGGAAAGGGCGCGAGAGCCCGAGCTCGATGAGTGCGGGGAAGTACGGATGCCTGAGATGCAGGCGCCAGGTGTGCTCGTCGACCACTTCGCTCGACTCGATCTCGTTGATCATGTCGAGCCAGGCGTGGCGCGTGCGGTTGGCCATGACGGCATCGATGTTCTTCTTGACGGCGTCGGCCGTAAACGGCGTGCCGTCCGTGAACTTGACGCCGCGGCGCAGATGGAAGGTGTAGGTGCGGCCGTCCCCGGAGATCTCCCAGCGCTCGGCAAGCGCGGGCTTAACCCCTTCGGGCGTATTGAAGACGAGCGGCTCGAAGACCATGGCCTGAGCGGCCATCTCGCCCAGATAAAGATGCGGATTGATGTTGCGGATGTCCTTCATGCTCGCATATTCGAGCACGGTCTTCTTCCGGGCTTCCCCGAGCGCGTCGGATTCTCCGCAGCCCTCAAGCACGAGTGCGCAGGCGACGGCAAGAGCAAGCGTTCGCTTCATGTCATGTTGTCCTTCCGTAAGGAGTGAATGGAGGGGCCCGCGGCCCTCAGAGCCCGTCCCCGTCCCGACATCATACTATTTTGAGAATCTTCATACATCCGCCAACAGAACTAGCAGAGGCGTGCATAAGGATCGGTTTCGCGAAGCCGGCATGATCCCGTCATTGTCCTGAAACGAAAAAAGGAGCACGGTCCCTAAGGCGTGCTCCTTTTTCCCTGTATTCCTCTTGTGCCGGCTCTTGGCGGTCGGTCATCCTGTCCGAGGGGATGGACGCAGGAGGATTACTTCATAGCGGCGAAGTTTTCGCCAGCGATCATGCCGAAGGTCAGGGCGTCGATGACGGCCACCGTGCCGAGACGGGAGGCGCCGTGGACGCCGCCGGTCACTTCACCGCCGGCGTAGAGGCCCTTGATCGGCTTCTGCGTCGTGGCGGAGATGACCTCGGCCTTTTCGTTGATCATGACGCCGCCCATCGTGTGGTGGATCTTCGGGCAGCATTCGATGCCGTAGAACGGGCCCTGGGAGACGGTCAGACCGTTGTTGAAGGAGAGGATGCGGCCGAAGTCCTTGTCTTCGCCGGCCTTGACGAAGCCGTTGAACTTCTTGACTTCTTCGAGGAAGGCGTCCTTCTTGATGCCGAAGTGGTCGGCGAGGGCTTCGAGCGTGTCGAACTTCTTGACCGTGCCCATTTCAAGCGGGAGCTTGACAAAGGACGGGTTGATGGCCTTCACGATAGAGTCGTCGCAGACGGCGATCGGGTAGTTTTCGTCCGTGCCGATGACCTTGAAGAGGGCGTCGGACTTGATCTTGCGGCCGGCGTGTTCGTCCATGAAGCGGCGGCCGGTCTTGCGGTCGACGACGAGGCCGAGGTCCATGCAGGCGTGGTTCGTGAAGTTCACGGAAACGCCGAAGCCCTTTTCACGCGGGTTGCAGTACGGCAGGAACTGGAGCCAACAGAGCTGAACCGGAGCGGCGCCAATGCCAAGGGCCTTGATCAGCACGCCGGCCGTGGCGCCGGGCTGGTTCGTGGAGTCGGTCGTCGGGACGACGCGCGGGTCCTGGATCTGACGGAAGAAGATGTCGCGGGAGAAGCCACCGGCGGCGAGCATGACGCCCTTCGTGGCGCGGACGACGGACTTCTTGCCGGTCTTGTTTTCGAGGTCGTCGGAGACGGCCTTGTTGTTGAAGCGGTAGCCCGTGCGGCAGACGATGCCGGCGACGGAGCCGTCTTCTTCCATGACGAAGTCGTCGAACTTGCAGCGGGTGCGGATCACGACGTTCTTGAGCTTCTTGAGCTCTTCGTGCATCGGACGGATGTAGCCGGAGCCGGTGCCGGCCTTGATTTCATAGGAACGCGGAACCGAGTGGCCGCCTTCGAAGAGCATCTTGTTGGGCACGAATTCGCAGCCGCAGTCGACGACCATCTGGATCGTGTCGTTGCAGCGGTCGGCGATGGTGGAGAGGAGGTTCGTGTGGTTGATGCCGAGACCGTCCTTCAGGCAGTCGGCGATGAAGAGCTCCTTGCTGTCCTTGATGCCCTGGGCCTTCTGGACCGGGTTGACCGGGCAGGCGACGTTGCCGCCGCAGATGGCTGAGTTGCCGCCGACCGTGGACATCTTCTCAATCATGAGGACTTTGAGACCGGCGCGGCCGGCCTTGAGGGCGCAGGCCATGCCGGCAAAGCCGGAGCCGATGATCACGACGTCGAACGTTTCGTCGTACTTGGCAACGGACTTGGCGGGAATGCCGGCGTGCACGGCGGCAGCGGACATCATGGCGGCGGAGGCGGCGACGGCGGACTTGAGGAAGCCGCGGCGGCTGGTATCGATCTGGGTCATTCTGAGGATTCTCCATTCGGATTGGGAACACAACCGGCGGGGCGGATTCTCTCGCTCGCTCCTCGTCGGCGACACCGCTATTCTTCTCCTCCGCCCTCCTTTCGGCTACATACCGCGGTATGGACCTTGCACATACCAAAGTATGCAGGGTTTACCCTTCCCTTTCCCCAAACCCTTGAAAACACGCCCTCTCCGGCGGAAAGCCTCCTGTGGACGACACGTTGAAGGAGGGTTTCCCCCAGGGGACCGCCCCCTCCGCTCCCCCGCATCCGCCCCGCAGCAAAAGTCCGGCGAACATCCGCCGCAGTCCCTCCGCACCGATAACAATCACTCTCCTTCAGACGTTTCTTATTGACCAACCGAAAACCCCATACCCGGGTATGCATGAAATACATACTTTGGTAGGTAGGAAACGCCGGCGCGCCTGCATATGATTTGACCCAACGAAAGCGCATCGGACGGACAGCCCGTCCGGAGCTCCAGACTCCGCGCTTCCGGTCTCAGAACCCAGAAAGGAAAACAAAAATGAAGATGACGACGCTGATCATCGCCTCGCTCTGCGCCGCGACGTTCGCCTTCGGCACCGCTCAGGCTGCCGACCAGAAGTTCGGTGCCGACCGCCATGTCGGCATGGGCCTCTCCTGCGAGACCTGCCACGGTCCGGACAAGGCCAATCCCCAGGAACCCACGATCGACACGTGCAAGCAGTGCCACGACGTCAAGGCCCTCGTTGAAAAGACGAAGGACGTCAAGCCGGCCAACCCGCACATGTCCCCGCACTACCGCGACGAACTTGAATGCACGAACTGCCACATCATGCACGGCGAGACGGAAAACTTCTGCGACCAGTGCCACCAGTTCGGCTACAAGGTTCCGTAATCACCCGAACCGTCATGCAGGTTCTCCCACACCTTCGGTGAGGATGCTCTCCTCCATATCTCCTGCCTCACCGAAAGCCTCTCCCCCGAAAGCGCTCTCCGGCCGGTCACCGGAAGAGCGCTTTTTTCTTCCCCGCGCCCATCTGCATGCCTCATGACATGGCGCAAGGTCTTTGACGCTCCTTTGACGGACGCTTCACGGCGCGTTGACGAGGCCTCACGCGGTTTTGACGCCTCACGCCCGATACTGCGGACATCAAGCAAAAACACGCCGAAGGCATCCGCATGTCCGTCCAAGACCATCTCTGCTCCGCACGCATTCCGACGCCCGTCCTCACGAGCCTTCTCATTCCCGCGTCGCTTCTCATCATCCTCGCCATCGTGCCGCCGCACGCCTTCGACCTCTCCGTCTCGAAGCTCTTCTTCAGCGACGGCTGGCCCTGGCACAGGAACGAAGTCTTCACGACGATCTTCTACCGGCTTCCGAAGCTCGTGCCCGCCATCGTTGCGACGGTGCTTCTCGTCCGTCTCGCCGTCGTGCTCGCCCAGGGCCGCAGGATTCTCGAGGAGGAGGCCTCGAGACGCGCACTCTACGTCGTCATCGCAATGGGCGCCTGTGCCGCCGCAGTCTGGTGGCTCAAGAGCACGACGGGCGTCGCGTGCCCCTGGTCGGTCGAGCCCTTCGGCGGCGCCCTTCCGATGACGGATCCCGCCTTCGGCCTCACGGACGTTCCCGGCCGCTGCTGGCCCTCGGGACACGCGGGCACGGGCTTCGTCTTCATTGCCTTCTACTTTGCGCTCAAGGACGTCCGCCCGCGTGCTGCCGCAGGCGCACTTCTCTTCGCCGTCGCCTTCGGGCTCCTGTGCGGCGCGGTCCGCGTCATGGAAGGCGCGCACTTCGTCTCGCACGTGCTCGTCACGGGCATCGTCGACTGGCTCATCTGCGCGGCGCTCCACGCGCTCATCCTCGAGGACCGCAGCTCGCCCGCCTTCGCAAAGCCGCTCTCCGAAAGGGGCCTCGTCCTCCTGACAGCCTTCTGGTGGACGTTCGTCCTCAACATGCCGTTTCTTGCACGCGCCGCAGACCTCTCCGAGCCGAACTTCGCCTGGAGCATGCGCGAGGCCCTGACGCTCGCGGGCCTCTTCTTCGGCCTTCTCTTCATCTCCATAGCGCTCCTCACGCTCGTCATGGCGCTGCCTCGTCCCGTGCGCCGCGCCGTTCTCGTGCTCCTGAGCCTGACCGGCGCGATCTTCTTCGCGGGCACGCTCGTCTACGGCATTGCGTTCGACCCGAACATGGCCCGCAACGTCATCTCCACCGACGTACACGAGGCCTCGGCCTATTTCTCCGCACGCACGCTCCTGCTCGCTCTGGCCGCAGGCCTTCCGCCCGTCCTCGCTGCCTCCGCGGCCGACATGACGCCCGCCGGCCTCAGGCCGGCCGCCGTGCGTGGCGGCGTCGCCATCCTTGCACTCGCCGCAGGTGCAGGCGCGCTATTCACGCAGATGAACACGCTTGCGGCCGTCATGCGAAACGACAAGGCGCTGCGCTACCTCATCACGCCCGTCAACGTCCCCTACAGCCTCGCCGCCACGCTCGCAAGGGACGCCTCGCCCGATGCGGCCCAAAAGCGCATCGTCGATCCGAAGCCCGAGTTCTCCGTCAGGCTCAGCCGTCCCGCCGTCCTTCTCGTCGTCATCGGCGAGACCACCCGCTCGGCGAGCTGGGGGCTCGCAGGCTACGCCCGCGACACCACGCCCGCGCTTCGCGCCGAAGGCGTGATCAGCCATCCGTCCGTCACGGCCTGCGGCTCGAGCACCGACGTTTCGCTTCCCTGCATGCTGAGCAGGATCGGCCGCTCCGACTACGACCGCAGCCGCATCATCGGCGAGGAGGCTCTGCCGTCGCTCCTCGCCCGTGCGGGCGCGCACGTCGTCTGGGTCGACAACCAGAGCGGTTGCAAGGGCACGTGTGCGGGCACCGAGGTACGAAGCCCCGACCCGAAGAGCGCCGCCTGCGCCTCGGGCCGGTGCTTTGACGGCGTCCTTCTCGACGAGCTCGACGCCGACCTCGCGAACCTTCCCGCCGACCGTCCGACGGTGCTCTTCTACCACATGTACGGCGAGCACGGCCCGCGCTACCACGCGGACTCGCCCGCGCACGCCAAGGTCTGGACGCCCGAATGCACCGACGCAGACCTCGGCGCCTGCACGAAGGAGAGCATCATCAACGCCTACGACAACGCCGTGCGCTACACCGACGGCGTGCTGGCGGGCCTCGTGAAAAGGCTCAAGGCCCGAACGGACATCGACGCGGGCTTCGTCTACGTCTCCGACCACGGCGAGAGCCTCGGCGAAGGCGGCCTCTACCTGCACGGCGCCCCGTACTTCATGGCGCCGTCCGAGCAGATCCGCGTGCCGATGGTCATGTGGCTCTCGAAGGACTGGAGCCGCACCTTCGGGTTTGATGCGGCGAATCTTGCCCGCGAGCCTGCGGGCGGCGTCACGCACGAGCACCTCTACTCGACCGTGCTCGGCATGCTCGGCGTGCAGTCGACGAGCCGACGCCCCAGATGGGACCTGACGGACAATCGGTCGAGCGCCGCACAATGACGCGCGCAGGCTGCAAGGCGTAACATCCCTGCAGGAAGACTAATCAGAAAAGAAGCACTCTCATGAGCATCCGCATTCTCGTCGTCGACGACAATCCCGACATCCTTGCCAACGTCCGCGACTTCCTTTCCATGAAGGACGGCTGGGCGCCCGAGACGGCCTCCACGGGGCTCGAGGCCCTCGAGCGCATCGACCGCTCGACCTTCGACCTCGTCATCCTCGACGTGGGGCTGCCCGACACCGACGGCATGACGCTCACCCGAAGGCTTCGCGCCTCGGGCTTCACCGCGCCGATCCTCATGCTCACGGCGCGCGACACGATCGACGACCGCGTCGAGGGGCTCACGAGCGGCGCAGACGACTATCTGATCAAGCCCTTCTCGCTTCGCGAGCTCGCCGCCCGCGTCGAGGCCCTGCTGCGCCGAAGCGGCGCGAATCCGGCGGGGCACCTCACTGCGGGCCCGCTCTCGCTTGACCTCAAAACGCTTCGCGTCGAGCGCGAAGGCCGTGACATCAGGCTCAACCCGACCTGCCTGCAGCTCCTTCGCGAGCTCATGCAGCAGAGTCCCGGCATCGTCTCGCGCCGTCGACTCGAGGCGGTCCTCTGGCAGGGCGAGCCGCCCGCCTCCGACAGCCTGCGCTCGAACCTTTATCTTCTGCGCCAGGCGGTCGACAAGCCGTTCGACCATCCGCTCATCCACACGCATCCTGGCCTCGGCTGGTCCGTTGCCGATCTTCCCGACTCCGTCTCCTGAAACGCCGCCATGCCCGTCCGACATTCGCCTCCGCGCAGCCTGGCCCAGCGCATCATGCTGAGCTTCGCGCTCCTCGTCACCTTCGTGGCTGGGTTCTACGCATTCGCGCTCTACCAGTCGATCGAATTCACCGAGCAGCAGCTCATCTCGGGCATCCTCAGGGACGAGGTCGCCAGGGCGGTCGACACGCTTGAGCGCGGCGAGACGCCGAGGCTCCCCGAGGACACCCGGCTCTACGGCGCGCCTCCCCTTGAGGCGCCTCCGCCCGCCATGCGCGGCCTGCCCGAAGGCTTCGGAGAACTTTCGAACAACGGCGACTTCTTCGTCCATACAGGCGCCTGGCGCGGTGAGCCGCTCGTGCTCACGCGCGATCAGCTCGGCTTCGAGGACACGGAACGCGTCTTCAGGCGGATCACGCTCTTTTCCGTTCTCGCCGTCTTCTTCCTCGGCCTTCTCGCGGGCTGGATCCTTGCGCGCAACATCATGAAGCCCGTAAAGACGCTCTCCGACGAGGTGAGAAAGGCCAGCGCTGCCCGCACCTACGAGCCGCTTTCGGTCGAGCTCACCAACGACGAGGTGGGCGAACTCGCCCGCATCTGCGACGGCGCCATGAAGAGGCTCCACGAGGCCCTGCAGCGCGAGAAGGCCTTCACGGGCGACGTGAGCCACGAACTCAGGACGCCGCTCACCGTGATCGAGACGAGCGCCGAGCTTCTCTCAATGACGCCGCTCTCGCCCGCTCAGGCGAAGCAGGTCGAGCGCATCACGCGCTCTGCGGGCGACATGCGCGAGCTGATGTCGCTCTTTCTCTCCTTCGCCCGCCTCTCGAACGAGACGACGGGCCCCGAGCCCGACTCCGCCGCGGGCATTCTCAAGGCCGTCGCCGACACATGGGAGCCGTTTGCGGCCGAAAAGGGCCTCGCGCTCGTGCTTCGCCGCGAGGCCGAGTGCCCCGGCGCCTACTCGCCCGTCATGCTCGGCACCGTCGCCAACAACCTCGTGAAGAACGCCGTCGCCTACACCGAAAGCGGCGTGGTCACGATCACGGAAACGTCCGAGGGCTTCATTGTCTCCGACTCGGGACCGGGACTCGCCGGCGACGAGGCCGCCCGCATCTTCGAGCACGGCGTGCGCGGCAGTGCAGCCGTCGCCGACGGCTCGGGCGCCGGACTCGGCCTTTCGATCGTCTCGCGCATCTGCCGCCGCTCGGGCTGGACTGTAACGGCGGGCAAGGCCCCTGAAGGCGGCGCCGCCTTCACGGTCACAATGACGAAGGCGGTCGACGCACGACGCGCCGACCGCCTTTGAGAAAACGTCTTTGAGAAAAGACTCAACTGGTCTCAGTGCTTGTGATGCAGATTGAGGGGCTCGCCCTTGCGTTCGACAGGCTTCGTCTTTCGCACCGACGTCCAGCACACGAGTGAACCGAGCACGACGAGCGCGACGCCCTGCCAGAACGTGGCGCTCAGATCCGACCCGATGTAGAAGGAGGCGAAGACGCAGGAGAGGACGGGCGTAAAGTAGGAGCCGATTCCCAGAAGCGTCATGTTGCCGTACTGCATGCCGTAGGTCCAGACGCCGTAGCCCAGTCCCGTCGCGGCCGCGCCGAGGAAGACGCCGAGCCAACCGGGATGCATCCACTCGCCGGGCGGCGTGGGCGTAAGCAGCCAGATGAGCCCGAAGATCAGCATGTCGTTGAAGAAGATGATGACCACGGGATTGTGCCCGCCCGACCAGGCCCGGGTCATCGAGCCGTAGCCCGCCCAGAGCACGGCGCCCACGAGGGCGATCGTGTAGCTCCACGGATTCTTCATCCAGTTGGCCGCAAAGTGCATCGGATTGAATCCGTCCTCGCCGCCGAGCACCACCATGACGCCCAGCAGGCTCAGCAGCACGCCCGGCACGATCCACCACCTCGCCCGCTCGCCGTTGAAGAGCACCGCGAAGACGATCGTCAGGCAGGGCCACAGATAGTTAACCATGCCGACCTGCATGGTCTGCGTGGCGTCCTCGGCCATCGATAGCGAGAAGATGAAGCAGATGGCGCAGACGTTTGCGGCGCCCACGCCCAGAAGCAGGTACTTGAGGGAGAAGGCCCGCAAATGCGGGCGTCCGAAGATGAGAAGAAGCAGAAGACAGGCCGCGGCGTACATCACCGTGAAGCCCGGGCCTCGCCCGAAGTCCTCGGCGATGCCGCGGCAGATCCCGACGCTCATGCCCCAGAGGACGGGTGCGAGAAGACCGACTGCAGTTGCGCGTGTTGATGCGTCCATTTGCGAAAAAGGCCCGCCGCTTGAATGTTCGCGGCGGACCTGAGTGAGGTCAGTTGCGGTTGTTGCTCAGGACATTATGCCCGATGTTCATTCCTCAAAGGCGCCCTTGACGATCACTTCGCCGGCGCGCATGCACTGGACGCCGCCCATGAAGACGTCGGTGATCTCGTGTTCGGCGTTGAGGATGAGCAGGTCGGCGTCGGCGCCGACCTCGATGACGCCCTTGCCTTCGAGCGTGAGCGCTTCGGCGACGGTGCGGGTCATCGGCAGCAGTGCGGTCGTCAGGTCGTGGCGGCGCGCAAGTTCCTGAACGGTCTCGATGTTGCACATGATGGAGCCGACGCCGAGGCCGACCATTTCGCCCGCCTCGTTGAAGCGCGGCATGGAGCCGTGGCCGTCGGAGCTCATCGTGATGCGGTTGACGGGCACGCCGTTTTCGACGGCCATGTCATAGGCGTCGGCCGCGCAGCCCATGTAGTTGCCGCCGCCCGTGGTGATGTCGATCCAGCCGCCCTGCTTCGCGAAACCCATCGCGCGTTCGAAGACGGCGGGATGACGGGCGACGTGCGTCGGACGGATGTGCTTGATCGGCAGGCCGGAGGCGACGATGCCGTCAAAGATGTCGAAGGACGACGTGTAGTCGCCGAGATGAACGTGCACGAAGCCAGTCTTGCCCGTGAGCATGCCCGCGACGCGGACGTCGGCGACGATCGAGCGGACCTCCTCCATCGACGGGAAGGAGCAGCGGTGATCGCCCAGGGCGATCTTGACGCCGAGCACTTCGGGAATGGCGAAGAGTTCGGTCTTGACGGAATCCGTGATCGTCGTGACGGGGTAGGAGTAATTGCTCGTCCACATCCAGCCCGAGGCGCCTTCCTGCTTGAGGCCACGCACCTTGGCGAGGAGGTTCTCGATCGAGCGGGACATGCTGTCCGTGCCCGAGACGCCGAGGAAGGTCGTCACGCCGGCCTTGACGAGCTCGGAGAAGACGAGCTCGGGGCAGCGGCTCTTCCAGCCGCCTTCACCGCCGCCGCCCGTGACGTGGATGTGCTGGTCGATGAGACCCGGGGTCACGATGGCGCCGCAGGCGTCGATCGTCTCGAGGCCGGGGACGGAAAGGCCCTCAAGGCTCTCCTCCATGGCGACGATCCTGCCGCCTGCGATGAAGATGTCGCGACGGCCGAGCTTTTCGGGGGCGAAGACTTCGGCGTTCTTGATGAGGATGGGACGGGGCATTCTTTCTCTCCTTTGGTCCTGCCCGCGGCCGAAAGTGAAAGGGATGGGGCCGCGCGCGCAATGAGGCAATTCTACCTGCCCGACGCCTGCAGGAAGCCCCGTGCCCGAACGCCTGAAAACCCTCAGGGGTTTACCCTTACCCGTAGGTGTGCTTCGAACGAGGAGACAGAAAGAGATACAGGACGGCGCCCGCCGTAAGGACGACGGAAACGGCGAGGCGGGAGACGTCGCCCGTGTCCGCCTGCAGCATCCAGGCCTCGGCGACGGGGCCTGAGGCCAGACACCCGAGCGAGGCTTCAAGACGAACGGAGGGCGTGCGGCCCGAAAGCAGGCGGAGCATCGCCCAGACGAGGCCTGCGAAGCTCAGGATTCCCGGCAGCCCCGTCCTTATCCAGAAGCCCTCGGGCACCGCGCCCATGACGGCTGAGACCATGAGGCCGAACCCCGTCGCATTGAAGAGGACGGCGGCGGCCATGAGGCCCACGAGCACGATGAGGCCGCCCTCGACACCCGAGGGCTCGCGCTCGTGCGCAGGCGGAAACTGACGGCTCCACTTCCAGAAGGAGTGGATCACCATCAGGAAGACCAGCAGGAGCATCAGGCTCCCGATCACGGGCTTCATCAGCGCTCCCCGACGGCGGAGCCGCCGCGCGAGAGCGCAAGCCTGCGGCCCGAAGCGGTGCCGTAGGTGAGTGCGGGACGATTGGAAAAGAGAAGATAGAGGGTCACGACCACCGTGAGGAAGAGGAGCCCCGTGGGCTCGCCAGCAAGCTCGATCGGAAGGCCGAGGTAGATCGTGCGCAGGACGGCGACGAGCGGGCCGCCGAGCCAGGCGCAGACGACGGCGGCGCCCAAGGCGACGGACGAGCGGCCGAAGACGAGCGCGCCGATCGCGATCAGCAGGAAGAACGAGGCGGCAAAGTCCGGAATGAGCGTCTGCGCGACGGGCCAGAGATAGTCGGTGCTCATCGAGATGACGCGCGCGGCCTCGCCCGCGGCGCGGCCGAAGTGATAGAGCGCGTTGACGGCCTCGACGATGAGAAGCACGATTGTGAAGAGCAGCAGGCCGCCGACCCCGCTCGGAATGCCCGGCACCTGATAGACGGGCGGAACGGCGCGAGCGATGCGGCGAATCGCCCAGACGGGCACGAGAACGGCGATCGCACAGAGCGCGATCATCAGCATGACCTGCATGCCGGAAAAGTGGACCACGGTGGTTTCCATCATGGTTTTCGACTCCAGAAAAGAGGCTCCTCAAGCGGAGCACAGCGGAGGCATTCTACACAAGGACATTCGTCCGAACTGCCTTCCGCACAGGGCGTTCAAAGATTTTTGCTTTTTTCTCAGGGCACGTCCGGACCGTCTTCTGCGGCGTCAGGATGCGAAAGGCGCTCAAGCAGGCCACAGAGCTCGCCCTCGGCGTGGCGCCCGCAGCAGGCGCCCGCGAGCGAGCAGAGCTGCTCGCGCAGCCGCCTGAGCTCCGCCATGCGCGCCTCGACCGCCTCGAGGTGCCTGTGGATCATCACGTGCGCGCGGTCGGCCCCCTCGGGACTCCCGTCCTCAATGCTCTCGAGCAGCGAGCGGATCTCGTCGAGACTGATGTCGAGCGTGCGGCAGTGCCTGATGAACTCGAGCCTGCCGACATGGACCTCGCCGTAGTCGCGGTAGTTGTTCGCAAAACGCCTGGGCGCGGGCAGAAGTCCCATCCGCTCGTAGTAGCGGATCGTCTCCGCCGTGTGCAGCGTGCGCCTGGCCAGTTCGCCGATCTTCATGACTCGTCCCTGAAAAAATAATGCTGATTCGCATTATCGCAAAAAAACGTTTGACCTTGTAGCGACTTCAGGGTGTGTAATGCCATCCATCAGTAATTCACGACGGACCTCGTCCGCAGAACAATCATGTCCACTCTGATCATCTCCATCTCCGCCATGTGCTGCCCCGCCGAGGGCGGTCCCGTCGAGCAGGTCCTCAGGGCCGCTCCGGGCGTGGCGGACGTCACGCTCGACTACTCCACCCGCACGGCCAGGGTCACGGGCGACAGGATCTCGGGCGAAGCCCTGCTTGAGGCGCTCCTCTCCATCGGCATGCCCGGCGAACTTGTCGTCACGGGCGCAAGGCGCATCGTGCTCTCCGTCCCCGAAATGGACTGCCCCGTCGAGGCGGACGAGATTCAGAAGGCCTTTGCGGCCGCAGGGATCACGGGCGCGGACTTCAACGTGATGACCCGCACCGTCACGCTCTCGGGCGACGACGATCTCGAGGCCGCCGCAGTGCGCGCCGTCGAATCCTGCGGCTACACGGCAAAGGCCGCAGCCTCGGGCCCCAGGACGATCGAAAGCGCGCCGATTCCCTGGGCGCTCTACATCACCGCCCTCTTCGTCGCCTTCATGTCCGAAGCGGTCGAGCTTGTGAGTGAATACTCGCCCGGACTCATCCCGCTCGAGCACGGCACGATCGACCTCATCACGCTCGCACTTGCCGTCGTCGCTATCCTGATGGCGGGGCTCGAGGTCTTCAAAAACGGCGTTCTGGCGCTCGTTCACCGCAACCTCAACATGAACGCCCTGATGGCGGTGGCCGTCGTGGGCGGCGTGCTCATCGGCGCCTGGCCCGAAGCCGCCATGGTGATGGTGCTCTTCCAGATTTCAGAGTCGATCGAGCAGCTCTCGATGACGAAGGCCCGCCGCTCCATCCGAGACCTGATGAGTGCCGCCCCCGAGACGGCCGAGGTCAAGGACGGCCGCAGCTGGCGCAGGGTCCCCTCGTCCGATGTGGGCGCGGGCGCCGTCGTGCGCGTGGGACCGGGCGACCGCGTGCCGCTTGACGGCAGGATCGTCAGGGGCGCGACCGCGCTCGACCAGTCCATGGTGACGGGCGAAGGCATGCCCGCCGAGAAGTCCGAGGGCGACAACGTCTGGTCGGGCACGGTGAACCTCACCTCCACGATCGAGGTGATGGTGACTGCGGCTGCGAGCGAGAGCCTCTCGGCCCGCATCATCGACGCCGTCGAGAACGCCCAAGCCTCGAAGTCTCCCGTGCAGCGCTTCGTCGACCGCTTTGCAGCCGTCTATACGCCGATCGTCTTCTTCATCGCGGCCGCCGTCGCAATCGTGCCTGGCCTCGTGACGGGCGAGTGGAGCACGTGGATCTACCGCGCGCTCTGCCTGCTCGTCATCTCCTGCCCCTGCGCGCTCGTGATCTCGACGCCCGTAACCGTCGTCTCTGCGCTCGCCACGGCCACGCGCTGCGGCCTGCTCATCAAGGGCGGACTCTATCTTGAGGAGGCGCGCAAGCTCGTCAACATCGGCCTCGACAAGACCGGCACGCTCACGAAGGGCGAGCCCGCCGTCGCAGGCGTGAAGTACCTCGCCACCTTCGACGAAAGGCTCACGGGCGCGATGGCCGCCAGCCTCGCCGCCATGAACAAGCATCCGCTCTCCCAGGCCATCGCACGCTGGGCGCATGAAAGGCACCTGCCCGTCTATCAGGTCGAGGGCTTCACGGCCATCCCGGGCGCAGGCGTCGAGGGCCGCATCGAGCGCGGCATGGTGAGGCTCGTCAACCTGCGCTGGCTCGAGGAACAGGGCCTTGCCGACGAGGAGGTCCGTCGCACGTTCGCGCACTATACGAACGAGGGCATGTCCGCCGTCGCCGTCGCCGACGCCTTCGGCGTGCAGGCGGTCTTCGGACTCGCCGACGTCGTGAAGGAGGACACGGTCGAGGGCCTGCGTCAGCTCGCCTCCGTGGGCATCCGCCCGTGGCTCCTCACAGGCGACAACGAGGCGGCCGCCCGCGCGCTCGCCGAAAAGGTCGGTCTCAAGGACGTCAGGGCGGACCTGCTGCCCGAGGACAAGCTCAAGGCCATCGAGGAGCTTCAGAAGAGCGGCCTCACCGCCATGGCGGGCGACGGCATCAACGACGCCCCCGCGCTTGCCCGAGCCGACATCGGCATCGCCATGGGCGTGCGCGGCACGGACAGCGCCATCGAGGCCGCCCACATTGCCGTGATGGACGACAGGATCTCGTCGATCGCAACGCTCGTGCGCCTCTCCCGCATCACCCACGGCTTGCTCGTCGAGAACATCGCCTTCGCCATCGGCGTCAAGATCATCTTCGCGCTCCTCGCGCTCACGGGCAACGCCACCATGTGGATGGCCGTCTTCGCCGACACGGGCACCTGCCTGATCGTGGTCGCCAACGCCATGCGCATGCTGCGCATGAAGCCAAGGCTCGACCGCATGGCCGAGGAGGCCCGCAGGGCCGCCTGACGCGGCCCCCGCACGCATCCGGCTTCAAGCGCCTCCGGCATTCCCGGAGGCGCCACGTCCAACAGAAAGCCGCCGCCGAGTCCTGAGGATCAAGGAGACCGCGGCCCTCTCAACAACAAGCGCCCGTCGGCATCGGGCCAAAACGGGCACTCTTCATAGCTTCGGGAAGAGGCGGGGTGCTCAGAGGTCGCAGGTCCAGCCGTTTTCGCGGTCTCGGGCCTTGATCTGGAGCTTGTCCTTGTACATGGCCGAGTCGTCGCGCTTCTGCGTGTCGGAAAGCTCGCGGTCCTGAGCGCCGTCGAAGGAGGCTCAGCCCATGGCGAGGGAGACGGGCACCTCGACCGCCTTGCCGAAGGGCTCGAAGGCGGTCTTCACGCGGCGGGCGAGGTCGGCCGCGTCGGCGTCCCTCGAGACGAAAAGCACGACGCCGAGCAGGATCGAAACCTGCCGGTCGTCTCACGAGAAAATGGGGCGGGACATGGAAGGAAGTGCGGGGTTTAATGTTTGGCTCTTCGCAGCTTTGAGTGGGTAAGTGCATGGCTAAGTGGAATCATTCCGTCAGGGGCTCCGCCCCCGACCCCCCGGCGTTCGCCGCCACGTGGCTCGAGGGAAAGGCGGGCGTTAACGCCCTTACTTTCCCCGAACCACAGGCTATTTGCGCTGAATCACCTCGTCAATCTGCTTTCGCGGCATATGCTCGGCCTAACGGCCTGCGCTATTCCACGACAGCTTGACGATTCGATTCCGCGCGAGAATTGCCCACACGAATCTGCGAAAGGCCTAATGTTTATTTTTTCGTTGGTCGGCAGTTCTTTCCTTCCGGCATCAATACTGTCCAAAAGTTGACGGCGCAACAGAGGCTTTCCGGGGTGAAGAGCCTCATTTTTGTCGGTCTAACATTATAGCGGCCGCACGGGCGCCTGTATTTAGCGTTTCCAATCGAAAACGCTCTCGGCGAGCAGCTTTCCGACGCGCTATCCTTGTATGGACACCCACCATTTCCAATCGCCCGCCATGACCGATCCCACAAGGCTTGAACCCAGAAACGGCGACTTCGTCGCCTACGTCGAGGCGCTCCAGGAGGAGTCGCTCGAGGCGCTTCGCCGCGCCAATCAGGCTGCAATCGCAAATCCCCTGCAGGTGCCCGACGCCTCCGAGGGCGGGGCCGACCTGGGCAGGATCGCGGCCGAAATGCAACGCAGGGCCCGCGCCGAGCGCGGGGACGAGGCAACGCATGATGCCGCGCAGGCGGACATGCTGCGAAGGACGAAGAAATCCGTGGCGGAGAGCTTCCGCCGCATGGGCGGCGCAACCCGCGGAAGCACCCGGGCGCCCGCTCCTCAGCCTCACTCTCCCGCCCCGGCACCCGCCGCAGGGCGCGCTCCTCAGGCGCGCAGACGGGGCGTGCCGCTCGGCTTCATCGGCTCCGCCTGCATCATGATCGGCTTCTTCATGACCTTCGCTGCCATGGCGGAGGGACGCGAGAATCTCGCCGGCCCCTTCATCTTTCTGATGATCGTGGGCGGGCTCATCGGCCGCATCGCGAAATCCCGCAGGTAGCTCAGCGGCCCGCCTTCCTGGCTTCGGCCCTGCAGCGCTCGTAGGACTCGCTCCCGAGCCCCTTCACCTTGTCGACGGGATAGCGGGCGGCGCTCTTGGCGAGCTTCGCCCTCACGATTTCGTCCATCGAAAGTCCGGCCCTGTCGGCGAGCATCACCGCATAGATCAGTACGTCGGCGAGCTCGTCGGCCAGTTCGCCGCGCTTCTCCCCGCGTTCCAGATCGGTGCCCGACCACTGGAAGACCTCGAGCAGCTCGCCCGCCTCGATCGCGACCGACATCGCGAGGTCCTTGGGATTGTGATACGGAAGCCATCGGCGGTCGTCCCTGAAGGCGAGGATTTCGGCCGCGGTGGCCTCGGAAATGCCCCTGAGAGGCACGGTTTCGGATGTTTCGGATGTTTCGGCGGTTTCGGCCTGCATGGCGATGCTCCCTGAAGAAAAACGGAAGAACTCAAGACAAAATGAAAGCCCGGAGGCTGAGCGCCTTCGGGCTTTTGAGTCTCAAGCGAGGATCAGTGCTCGAGCACGAGAAGGGCCAAGACCTCGTTCCTTTCGTTGAGCCTCACGGCATAGCGGCGCGGGCGGCCCTGAAGGATCAGGTAGCGGTCGATCGCGGCCTGCAGGCGCTCGACGTCGGCCTTGAGGCGCTCGACGGACTCGTCGTGGGCGCGGCCGAGCTCGTCGGCGTCGCGCTTGACCTGGCCCGCGATGTCCATGGCGGGGGCGTTCATGCCGCGGCCCTGGACCTCGAGCGCGTCGTAGACGATGTGGCGCGCCTTGTCGAGGAGCGAGTGGACGTCGGGGAAGTGCTCGACGTTGCGGCGGATGTGCGCGGAGCAGTGCATGCCGTGGATGTAGTTGTCGCCCGAGATCACGCGGATGACGGCGAGCGTGCGCAGGAAGAGCACGGAGAGCTCGCGCTCGAGCATGTGCGGAATGCTGCTCGTGAGCGCCACGTCGGCCTCCTCGGGCGTCTTCATGTTCTTTTCAAGGGTGGCGAGGCTCTCGTCGATGCGGCGGTTGATGGCGTACATGTCCTTCGCGAGGACGTCGGTGCGCTCCGTGCGCATGAGGGCCTGGCCCTCGCCCGCGCCGAGGCGGCGGACGTCGCGCACCAGGTCGAAGAGCTTGTCCCAGTAGTCGCCCCACTTCATCGCGTCGAGCGCGGGCACAAGAAGCTTCACGCGCGGCAGAAGATTGCGGATGCCGTTGAGCTCGTACTCGAGCAGGTCGTCGAGCTCGTGCTTCTTGTCGGTCGGGTCGACCATCATCCAGAGCTGCGTGACGTGCGGGAAGCCGCCCACGCCGAAGTCCTCGACCGCCATCGGATCACCGAGCGGCTCGCAGCCGTTGGCGAGCGCGATGATCTGCAGGTCGTTGGAGGTGGCGTTCGGATGCGGCATGAAGCCCGAGCGGAGCTGCTCGACGATCATCGTCGAGAAGTTGAGGGAGAAGACGTCCTTCGAGAGGCCGTCGCCCGGCACGATGTCGAGCGTGCGGCAGCGGGCAAAGAGGCCCTTGAGGGCCTTGAGCTGCTCGGCTTCGGCAGGAAGCTCCCTGTAGTAGGGCTCGTCCAGCTCGAGGGCTCGCTGAATGAAGAGGTCGGCCGCGGTCACGCTGTTCTCAAGCGTCGTGAGCGCGAGCATCGATGGACGGTGAACGCCGTGCTGGGGCTTGCGCACCTCGGGGGCGGGAGCGGGCGCCTTGGGCGCGGGCGAGGCCTTGACGGGGCGGGCGGCCACCTTGTCGACGTTCCTGCGGGTGCGCGCGGGCGCGCGGCGGCGCATGGCCTGCCAGGCTGCACCGCCGCCGAAGCCTGCGGCGCAAGCCGCGATCAAAAGCCAGGTGAGGATTTCGCTGTCCATAGAATTGCCGCGAGGGAACATCCGACTTCAGTCGGGTGAGGAATCGCGGCTTACTCCTTTCGTAGTTCAGTCAAAAAAGTTTTGCGTGTTTCGAGAAGACTCAG
>OGUD01000325.1_pt1 | contig 44147 bp, 38 predicted proteins | sample 1573671 | NCBI WGS metagenome assembly OGUD01 (sample SAMEA2582065, study PRJEB24529) | metagenome | biome: Human gut stool | place: China | collected 2011 | reverse complement strand
AATTCATTGAATCTTTCAAGGTTATTTCACTGTTCAGTTATCAAGGTTCTTTGTTGTTCAAATTGTTTATTCATTTCAAACAACTTCTACATCTTAGCAGACAACTTTGTGTTTGTCAAGACTTTTTTTATTTTTCTGATTCGCATGCCTTGCAAATCAAGGTATTTCGCGTTTCAGCTCAGTTATAATATCATCATAAACTTACGAAGTCAACACTATTTTTGATATTTTTTAAAGTAAATCAATAAGCGGTTTTTCGATAAATTGTGTGAATTTTATCTTCAATTTATTCAATTTTGTTTTTACTTGCATTATTTCCATTTATTGTAATGATATCAAGGAGCTGTTTGTGGCTTAAAAAGGTGTCAGAATTTAACCTGACACCTTAAGCACAGCCCTAGTTGAATTTATCAGGCTGTATATATCCATCCGGACTTGTAGCATATCCATTTTGGTACTTAACGGTAATATACTGTGTTTGTCCATCCGCCTTTAACTGCACAAAACAAACCCCATCCTCAAACTTATCTGTAATCTCCATTTTCTGATTTAAATAATAAACCCAAACCGTTCCATCTTCTTCATACTCAACTTCCGGCATATTGATTTCATCCAGCAGTTCATCAGCAGTCAATGGTCTTTCTGTGCCGTTCTCGTATGCGACACCTCCACCGCCCTGGCTGACGTCATTTCCATCTGCATCTTTATAGTCAAGGGTATAGTTCCCATTCTCTACGTTAAATATTGCATCTGTCTGATCTCCGTGAATCCACACCTGCACAATTCTCTGGATGCCGCCAACATCCATTGCATATGCCGCACTTCCAGATCCAGCTGCAAGTACCACTGCTGCTATTGCTGCAGCTGCTTTCGGTGTAAAACGTTTCTTTTTCATTGGAACGACCTGTTCTTTTGCTGTCATTTTCAGCACCTCCGTCAATACGTCCGGAGAAGCATGCAGCTTATCAAATGTCTTTTGAAATTTTTCTTCATCTGTCATATTTTTACTCCTCCTTCAGATAATTTTTTAATTTTGCCTTTGCGCGAAATAGTCTGGTACTGACCGTTTTTTCCGGTATTTTTAATATTGATGCGATTTCTGCCGTGGAATATCTTTCATAATAAAATAACAGAACCGGCACTCTGTATTTCTTATCAAGCTCCATCACTGCCTGAAACAGATCTAAATAACTTTCCTCTTCGAATCCAAGTGTTTCCGCGTATTCCCCGATATCCTCTATCTTACGCCATGGGGGCCGGAACAGCATTTTGCATTGATTGACGGTGACTCTGATCAACCAGTTTTCAAATGGGAATCTGATTCAAATTCCTTAAGTTATAATTTCTTTCCCTTGCTCAAGGATATATGGTATCAATTCCAAAGGATATACCTTTGTACCTTTCTTTAAATCTTCTAATGGAACCCAACAGAAATCCAAATCAATTCTTTCATTATCCAGCTCATCCTATCACAATCCTTTACAAATAAAAAAGTTTTGTATAGTCAAAACAAGTCAAACCGTAGTACACATACTACCATTTGACTTGTCTATTATCTTAGGATATCTACTTTACAACGATTATTTCCACTCTATGATCGTTTCTATTTCTTCCTCTCTGCTATAGATATAGTTCTCCGGAACAGTGGCAAGCAATTCTATTCTGTCCATTTTTATTTAGAAAATTTCATTTTTATTAGTACACCAGATTTCAATGTTTTTGACACAAAGATGGAAGCAATCCCCTAGGATGGATGAACTCTGTCCAGTATAGACTCCATTTTTTAGTTGCATAAAAAACGAGACGGCCGAAGCCGTTTCAATAAAAGTCTAGCTTTTGGGGATTTCCTCATGATAAGGATTTGTGGATTTATGTTAATTATTCAAACTCTTCCCAAGGGAAGTATCATCAAATCAAAAATGCTGATTTTATGCGGCATTCCACCGCATCTATTTCATCAAATGTTACTCTTTTCATATCATTTTTAAAAACTTTAGTAGCAAATTAGTTGCAATTATTCCCTGTTGCTTCTATGAAATCCATGGCAGATATAATCTACTTTTACTACTAAAAACGAATAATCAAATGTGGCTTGCGGGTGCTTAACTGTGCCTGCTGCCACACCCACTATGAAAGGAGCTTTTCTATGAGCAATCAACATAAACATCCAACTATAAGTTTTAGAATCAGCGATGCTGAACGCAAACAAATCGAAGCCCGCATCCTTGCCAGTGGCATGATGAAAAAAGATTACTTTGTCCGTTCCTGCATCCATAACCGCATCTGCGTTGTCGGCAAGAAAGAAACTATATATCCGCTTGTGCAGACTGTTAATGCTCTGTATCTGCAATTACTTGAAATGCAGAAAGCATTTACCACACCAAACTGCACTCCCGATACTCTTCCTACGTCAGAAGCCATTAAGGACTTACATATCGAATACACTAATATGCTTACAGCTATTATCGACCTGCTGGATGGTGCAAAATATCTGTGGAAGGAGACTGTCATGAACAATAATCTTAATTTTTCTATTCGGTATGTACGAACCCGCCACAGACTCCATTATCGCCAACATCGATGAGAACACAATTCTTGTTATCCGTTGCAAGGAATGTAATTCCTCTGTTAATATCATTTTTTTTGATGAGATTATGTGTTGTCTTCAACACGCTATTTAGTCTCTCTTTTTTCTTTTTATCCTCATTACAAAATAAGAACATCATTTTCCTCCTAAAGTTTCTTCTCCACCTTCTCCAATTCATCCAACAATGCTGGTTTTCTTGGATATCTCTGCATCAATTCCTCAATTAGAGATTTAGCAGTATCATTCCCCTTCCATTTTATAAGCTGTGCAATATTCTTCGTTATCTTTTTATATTCTCGTCTATCCTTTGCCTGAGCACAACTCTTACTTATTTCCTTATAACATAACTCATATACCTGCTCTGGATATTCCTTCACCAAATATTTTCCATAATAAAACAAATCATACGGATTCTCCATTACATCATCAAGCAATCTCTTCTTTTCATTTTCAGAAATAAGAATACTACGATAGCAAACAGTTCGCTTGCTATCCTTCAATTCATCCAGTAAGCTTCCGTAATTTTCATTCCACACCCCGCACTTATTATAAATATGTTTCAAAACACCCCAGAACTTCTCATTTCCCATATCAATCTTATATCTTTCATACCATTGCGTTGCGATTTTTTCATATACTTCATCACGATATTGGTACCAATGTTTCTCCTCTGCTGTATGCAGAACTTGCTCTCAAAGCAGATGGCTTGCAAGGATATGTAGATGCTATGAATGAGTTTAACTAAACTTACATACTCCCTCTAAGTCTTAAGTTACTCTATGAGTTTCTTTTGAGTTTTCATCGAGTTTTTTCTGAAAACAACTCGATAAAAACTCAATTAAATTCTCAATTGCTCTCGATCAAAAAATATATATTTTATATCAAGCTATAGCCTCACAAAATGTTGCATTATCTCTTTCAAATCATCGCTAAAATCTTCTAAATCTTCCATAGTAATGGCTCCTTCATTCAGGAGCGAAAGCATAATATAAAATTGATTTGACCTGCTCATCTCACATTGCACCCCACAATCTTTCTTATCCGCTTTTATTCTTTTCTCTAATGCCCAAAATTTCTCAGATGGTTTTCCATCTCCACTTAGTATTTCAATATATTCTTTGTTGAGTTTATCCATATAAGTTTCTTGCCATCCAGCTATTTTACTTCTGAATATTTTCCAGTCCTTTTCTGAAAATTTGTTCATGCTTATTATCTCCTACATTGCATCCACTTCTACACTTTAATATACCTTCTTCTTTTTGTAGTTCCAATACAAACCAATAACTCCTTATTCACTAATTCGTTTAATAATTGTCTTGTTCTTGGACCTTTTAAACCTATCTTTTCTGCCACCTGTTCCGTACTATATTCAATACCAGCCTCCATAATGGCTAAAATCTGCTGATGTCTTTCTGATAACGCCATTCCTTCCCTGTTTTTTAAATCTGCTGAATTTTCTGCTGATTTTGCTGATTTTTCTGCTGAATTATCATCAGATTCCTTTTCCATCTTCATCACAAGTGTCACCTGATCAAGATTTGTATCTTCTATTAATTCTGGTTTTATCCATCCTTCTGACTTCCACACATCAAGAATTGTTGGGAATCCTGAGCCAGCATTATCGCCAAATCCAACCAATCTAAGCATAGTCTGCATATGAGGATTTCTTGACTTTGAATTACCTCCACGATAAATTTCCTCTAGCGGAAGTTTCAAAATTCCCGGATTTGTAAATTCAAATGAATCAAACCTCTTAATTACCTTCAACACCCCTGCATCCATTAAGTAATCCGCATGAATAATCATATTTACAAAACCTTCACGAACTGCTTTGTGAATCGGAGTATCATCTATACGCTGAACGCCACCTTCCAATTTAAATGGCTTTTTTAAGTCCTCAGTTAATTTAGGTGTTACTTTGGTAAAGAAATTAAACAGGTTATTTTCCCATGTACCATCATAAGTAATTCTGTCATTCCAGCGGATATCTGCTGTCACTTGACTCTCATTACGATAATCCATAAAAACATTATCAAATCGTTCTCTGATAGCCTGTCCTGTACCAAACATCAAAAGTCCAGCTAATGTCAAGCCTTCTACTCCAGTTTTTCTATCTTTACTATAGCCACCCAGCTTTTCAAGAAAAGATTTGTCATCCAAATCATTCCATACATCCCCTATAAATATTTTAATACATCCGATAAGTTATTAATTTCCATATCAGCTTTTTCACTCTCATCTGTTATATTCCACAAACTTCCAAATCCCTGTTTTACCCATATAGTTTTCATACCCAACTGTTTTGCGGGTACAATATCATTATCAATACGGTCACCAATCATGACTGCATTCTCTGGCTTACAACAGCTTCTTTCCAATGCAATTTCAAATATGCCCCTATCTGGTTTTGAAACGCCTTCTTCTGCTGATGCGATAATCAAATCAATATATTTTCGTACTCCAAGATTTTCTAATCTCTCAGAAGTTCCTAATGATTGGTTTGCAATTACACCAATTTTATAAATTCTACTTAACTTTTTCAAACAATCTTTAGTATCTGTATACAGCCTCTCGTATTGCGATTCCCATTTAGGTAATTTCACCCCCAATTGCCTTGCTACCTCTAAATCTCCTTTTTTGTTTTCTTTATAAAACGACATGGCATATTTATAAATTTGCTCGTAAGTTAAACCTGATAAATCCGCTATCCTTTTCATCCTGTCTTCATAAACTTTGCTTTCATCAACCAATGTCGACCCAACATCAAAAAATAGCCATTTTATTTCGTCCTTTTTGGGGCAAAATCCTCTTTTTCTTGCTTCTTCTAGCAGTTTGGGTTGAATTTCTGGGTAAGTCCAATTAATCGGTAGTTCATCCATAATTGCTATTTTTTCAATTTCACTGTGAAGCTCTTTTTCAAATGTATGTATATCTGAGAAGAATAATTTTCCAAAAGTCTCCATTCCATCGAAATTATCTGGTGCAGTCACAGAATATATACAAATTGGAGTAATATCAAAAGTTATTGCTCCTGTTTCTTCATATAGTTCTCGTTTGGCTGTTTCAAGAATATCCTCACCATCTTCTCTATGTCCCCCCGGTGCCTCCCATGTATTTCTTTCCTTGTGCTTGCAAAATACCCATTTACCATTATGTCTGGCAATAATAACTGCAAACTTCAGCATTGAATCATTAATACTATCATAAAAATTCACTTTCATCATATAATGCTCCTTATTAGATTTCATCTATTTTCTTGCCATTATTGCTCTCACAAATAGAGCCAAACTAGTGTACTGTATCATTGAAATTTAGTATATCTGCCACTTTAATTAAAAAGTGACAGATGATAGTGTCGGATACAGTGATATCAGTTTTTCCCGTGCATCCCCTGTTTGGAAATGCCACTGTATCTTAGCTGTATCCCGATTACGTTCCATTTCCCATGCTGATAACTCACATTTAAGTTTGTCAAGGGTGGATATTCGACGCGAAAGACATTGGCGTGTCATTACATTAAGCTCAATTTCTGCCATGTCAAGCCAACTTCCATGTTTAGGCGTATAGTGGATTTCCAGTCGTTTTATGATCCTTCTTGCTTCTGATGGTGGAAATGCTTTATAAAGTGAAGCAGCTTTATGGGTGTTTAGATTGTCCATTACCAGTATGATTTTCTTTGCATCTGGAAACATTTCATCTGACAGATATTTGATTTCCATTGCCCAGTCAATTGCAGTACGGTGTTCATGGACACTCACATGGTGTCTGCCGCCAAGTGGTTCAACAAAAGCAAATATGCTGCAGGTGCCATTCCTCTTATATTCGGAATCCGTTTTCTGGTTGTCACCCGGACGAACAGGCAGTGGCTGCCTTACATCATCCAAAAGCTGGTATGGCTTTTCATCCATACAGACAACAGGGTACATCGGGTCATATGGGAGTTCATAAACATCAAGGACATCTTCCATGCAGGCTACAAAATCAGCATCTTCTTTTGACGGAATACACCAGTAATCATTCATGTGAGGTCGAAGTTTATTTTTTTTAAAGCCCTGCCGATGGTATCTTTACTGACTGGAACATCAAGTACAATTTTTGCCTGTTCTTCCAGCAGACGGAGTGTCCAGCGGGAATGTCCTTCCGGTGCAGGACTGCACGCAATTTCAATAATACGAGCCTCAGCACGCCCATCAAATTTTCTGCGTGCATTATCAGAATTGACATTCCGGTTCATTGTACGTATACCCTGGATGCCTTTTTCGGAATAAAGCTTTACAGTATTCATGATAGTAGCCATACATACACAATTTGTTTTGGCAGACTGTGCATGGGTAAGAACTTTACCGTGTGCCTCATCTAGATCAATGATAATCTGGCATCTGTTTCGAACAGTTTTGGTTGTTTGCTTTTTACGCATAACAGATTTTAGTTCCTTGAGTTCGTCATCCGTTAATGAAATATTATATTTTTTTGGTCTTGCCATCTAAAATCACCGCCGTTTCTTTTTAGTATATCATGAAACGGTTTGTCAGACCATAAAATTAATTAAATATCAATGATACAGTATACTAGAGCCATTTGATAAAGCAAATGCCGGAAACCCGCATAAATACAGGTTTTCGGCATTTTAATCCGTTATTCAAACTCTTTATGTCCTAAAATAAAATTAACTTATTTTGTTTAAGTTTTATTCCAATATGGGACATATTTTTATATAAATTACAATGATTATTTCGACCTACTGAATGGTTGTTGCCAAACTGTTGCCATAGGCTAATTATAAAATGTTAACATATAAAATGCAATATGAGTATTTGAAATTCTTCATATTTTAAGAAATAATATACTCAATCTTTTTTATTTTACTTTTGTTATAATAATCTTTTCATCCGAAGAAAAATATATCTTGGGATACATATTTCCAAATCCTCGCACTGTTTCCGAATATGCAACATATTCTTTATCAACTGAATCAATATCATTTAACTCAAGTACAATATCTAAATTTAAATGAGAATAAGTCATTTTATTTATTTCCATTATATATTCTTTAACTTTAATTCCATTATTAAAATAAAGCATCTTGCATATACCACCTGAGCCAACCTGAAAATCCGTCAGCTGAATCTGCTTTGCCTTTTGCTCATCATTAAGTGATTTGACCATGATTTTGGATATTGGAATGACACCTCTTAACATACTAAAAATAGTCCCTTTATCTTCATATATCAACTCATCCGGCTTGGTACGTTCAATAATCATTTTACTATGTTTATCATAAAGCAACCGACTAACTAACTCATTGGAAAGTAGTTCTCGTTCCCTCCCGTCCAATAAATTGCGTTGCAATTCCAAATAATCAATACATTGGTGAATTGATATTCTTTTGTTCATATCTTCAAAAGTAGCTTGCTCTATTAATTTATGTATTGGCTCTAATGTAATTACATCACCAAAATTCTCTTTATTTAGAAAAATCTGAACATCTCCTCGTTGATATTGTCCTCGAAAACCGATATTATCCCCCTTCAATGTCATCCATAATACCTTAGCAAATAAATATACATCCGAAGGTCTAAAATCTAAATCCAAATCTGTTTGCACATTCTCTAATTCAGGTGGCATTATTTTGTATGGTCCTATTCGCTCATTAAATTCTGTAAGCCGTTCCTCCTCTATTCCCCAATACAATCCAAAATCAGAAAGAACTAATCGATTACCTAATATCAATATATTTTCCGGCTTAATATCTCGATGTGCTCCATTCCTCTCGTGGATGCATTGTATAATTCGTGCCAACTGAAGCATATCTACTATCTTGATATATATATTAGGGGAATGTGTAAGCTTATATGGTTTCGCTTTGGGCATCAGATACCATGCTTCATCCATAGTTCGAGGTATATCTTGTGGACATTTCTTATCAAGCACCTGCATTATACCATCAATATCCTTCAACTCATTTAAAGCAATTATCTCGTTCTTAAATCTCTTATATCTTTTTTCCTTATCTGTGCCTTCATACTCGAAAAATTTAGCCACCATAGGAAAACCCAATCCATTATCGGATAGAAGTTCCACTTCATACACAGCCCCATTGCCTCCCTTTCCAATAGGTCTATTCTTTCTATAAAAGCTATACGATTCACCTATGTATTTTTTCCTACCATTCATCTTCTGCACGCTTTCTTTCATATTCAGCTTCGCGTTTATAATTATCACTAATTGAAAAATATATATCTGCAGTATAGGGATAGCGTTCTTGTAATGCTTCCGCATTCTTTTGATATCTTTGATGTAATATAAGCTCAGATTTACCAGAATCAACCATATGCACTCCACGTTTGTTTTCTTCTGCTACCACATAGGCGGTTTTTAACGAATCTGTGTAATATTCTTCTATAACCATACGCACAGCTTCACACGGACTATAACCATCCTCCCCAATTGGTGAATATGCCAATAAATGTCCAACCAAATTCCCGAATAGTCTTTCTTGCTTCTGGTTAATCAGTAGCTCTTTAAACTTCTCTATCCACTTTTTCAGATTTTCATATATGACTTCCCCATCCTTTTCTGTTGGGCAAAACTTTGCTTTATCAAAACCCGAATAAACCTTATTGGCCAATTTTCTCTTTTCTTCGTCAATATTTTCATTGTCATCCGCCTTATATATAATGCTAACTAATAACGCATAGAAGGTCGGATCATCCTTCATAATCTTTTGCATACATTTCATATGCTCCCATTCAAGCACATTTCTGCACATCCACTCTAATGTCGCTAATTCTGCACATTTTTCATCATCATCTATAAAATTTTGTTGTAAAATATTAAATATTTCTTTAAGGTAATAATCAGTCATAGAACTAGCAACATCACTTTTTATATCAGATATTTCAAGTGTAGCTTTATATAATTCTTGAACAGAAATTTTATCTTTTATATCATACAGCAATTCTAAATATGTATTGAATGAACCATATTTTTTACACTCATTTATCGCCCATATAAACACTCTATGCTCCGCTTTATCTGATATCCTTAATCGTACATTTCTGCTCCAATACATCTTCTTGATATCTTCATTTTCCTTTACAATAAGAGCATTTTCATAATCCTCTACAAATTCTAATGAAATCAAGTTTGTTAGAAGATTTTTATTATCAGATATACTTTTAACCTTTTCTATAACCTCGCTTAAATCTATAATTCCTTTTCTATATAGATAGCTTACATAGTCATAAACATATTTTCCTTCTTTATCATTTTCCATTAAAGAGCAAAACACTTTCTCATCAAACAACCCATCACAATAAAACTGTGCCAGAACTTCACCTACTACGTCATATTTTTCCTTCACAGCCAATTGAATTAATCTATCTATTGAATATCCTTTCTCCTTAAATTTCTTGATTCTTGCATTAATCTCTTCCTCTCTTAATATATAATTTTGATTATGTATTTCTGTGTTTTCTTCTTTAGAATATGGAATAGGATTAAGCAACGGAAAATCATATACATGCGAAAAAATATACAAATAGTCATAAATCTTTTCACCTACAACTATTTTATGCATTACACATTCATATTCATGCAATACTTCTTGTGGCATACTCCAATCTGCATCTTCAAAATATCTGTGTCTAAATATCTCATATCTTATTTCATTTTTTATCCTGATTTTTTCCTCGTCATTCATTTTTTTACAAATAAACACTAATTTTTCAAATACTTCTTTTTGAATATTTATATCATAAGGCTTTACATGCTGAAGTATTTTAATCCATCTGTCAGCGCCCGTGTATGCTCTATCAATGCACATTCTCAGATATTCAATATATGTTTTATTTACTTCATGTGCGTATAATTCTTCTGGTTCATCTATTCTTCTGTATTTAGGTGTATTCAATGTTGAACATATTGAACTTGTCCCATGTGGCAATTTAGATGCAATAACATCCCAAGCATTTGGATATCGTTCAATTGCACTCCTTGCTAACTCAATTTTCTGTTCAACCGTCAATGCACTCTCATTAATCCAAGCACAAAAGACCACATCTAACACACCTTTAGGGCTATTACTTATACTAAATTTAATATTATGTGAGTCAATCTCCCATAACCACTCCAAAGCTCTTGCAACATATTTCTTTTGCTGAATTAGTTGTTCTACGGCCCATAAAACATTGGTATAGTAATGTCGACTTGTCATAAAGTCTCCACCTTTTTCTGCAAACAAGTCGATTAAGCCTTGGGATACCTCTATTTCAGATTCTAGTTTTCTTAAAACACTTTCCGGTGAAGCTTCGCACAACTCTGGCAAATATTGCGAAATATATCCCCATCTTTCTTTACTGGTAATAGTATCCAAAACTTTTGCTACTATATTATCAATTTGCTTTTGATTTTCTTCATGCCCTCTATAATACGCACGCATAATAAGAGTTCTTATCATCCCCTTTTTTAACGTTGGAGACCACTCTGGTTTCTTTGCGTAAATACTCGCCTCAAAATGCTTTTCAAAAGGGTACTCAAAAATAGGCTCTGATTCTATCAAAACCTCATAAAATAGACTTATAAATTTATCCCACATCTCATCATTTATATAAAGATCCAACTCTTCCCATGCATCTTCTACACTAGCAAGTTGCATATTGCTCCATCTATAGCTATTATTCGATACTATGTATGGATTTTCTCTATGTAAATACTTTCCCAATTCTTTTTTGCAGTCACTGTATGCTTTTCCTGACAATTCTTCGAAAACCAATACATCTCCGGTTGCTTCAGTCCATTTACCACATAAAAGAGCAGCTATAACCACATCTGAATGGCCTTCTACCCAATCTGGCTTATCATACATCGCACCATCAAAAAGCTTTTTCTTTAATGGAACATATAATCCATGGGTATTATCCACCATCTTATAGGCTTCATTTGCATCTATACCAAGTTCTTCTAATGAATCTATAATATTTCTTTTTGTCCTTTTTCTCAGAATCAATTTATTTTGTGTATAGCAAGGTTCATCTTCACCATATATAAAAATATTGGTATTATTAGGAATTGCCACTATCCTATCTGCATAAAAAAACGGCACTAAAATATTCCCTGACAAATTTGAATGTTGTAATTTATTCCACTCTTTCTCCGACTTAACCACCAATGTGATTCTTTTCGAATTCTTATTTTTTAATTCATTTAAAATTCTATAAGTTGTCTCTTCTCTCGATTTTCCAACAACATATATCTTCGTATCATTTAGAGAATTTTGGAATTTCGATTCAAATTGTTCATCATCAAGTTTGAAAAAATCAAGTCCCATTCCTTTATATTTTGTTTCTCTCCTAATCTGCGCATCAATATCCGCTATTGAATAGGTAGTTATTTTCTCTTTATTTAAATTTGAGATTTGATTTAAAACTAATTCTAATTTTGATTCTAATGCAGCAAAATAAGTTCCGATTTCCTTTCTCATATCACCCAAAAACATTTCCAATGCTTTATCCGAATCATTTTCTTCTAAATAAGTTATTATAACCTGCATAAAGTGATGAATATACGTTTCTGTCTCCATTATCGGAATTTCATAACTCACCATCAAATCATATAACTCATTATGAAGTAATTGCGAAAAATCATATCCATTCTTATCTTTTAATCTTTTCGCTATCCTAATTAGATTATCCTTTGAAAATACGGAATATAAATCATCTTCAAATTTCACCAAAGCATCCGGATTTTTCACAAAAAAATCCCCTGTTGAAACAAATAGCTTTTGCCATTTATAATTTTCCTTAACACTATCTAATTTTTCTTTAACACCATCTAATAATAAATCGACTATAGTATCTTTTATTTTTTCTTTCATAAGCGAAAATCCTTTATTTATACACCCAGTTCAAGTAATCACTGAGGTTTTTTCTTAATAATTTCACAATATGTGCTCGGTTTTATACTATAATAGTGGACAAAATTTTCTGCACTTCCTCCGACTGTATCAACATCCTCATCTTCTTATTTCCATCCTCAATCTCCGGCTTACCACACCTCAGATTATCTAGATGTTCCGACACACAGCAATCCTTATACCAACACTCGCCCATAAGTACCCCCCTTAACGGACCACTTCTCGTTTTGTGTAAATTCACCCACCAATGATTTCATCACACGCTCTGTAGAGTATCTCTTAAAACCTGCCAAGTACTGTAATGTCTTCTCATCATCAATCTTTGACAAGTTGATTCTATGATTCTCAATTGCTGGTAAAACCTCTTCACGAATTTTGATTTTATCTGTCTTTCCGGTACCTGTCCATGCCACCAGCTTATCAAAAGCAAGAATCAGGTATTCAAAACAAATCATATTCAGAATGATAATCTTCCCTTCTGCCTTATCTGCTATTGATTTCAATATACGATACTTGTTACGAATATCCTGATTGTCAACCACATAATCAAATGCAATATAATACTTATCGTTCTCTTTCATGTCTATATCTGACAACGCATTCAATAATCCCTGATTGCTTCCTTTACTTTCAACTACAAGTGTATCATCAAAGAAAAGTTGGTTAACCAATTTCCAGAAGTGAAGTCCTGTGCCGGTATCTTCTGTCCATAAATACTTCATATCACAACTCCTCTTCCAGTGTTATCCTATTATTGTCAAACTTCAACACCTTAAAGCTCTTATCAGATACATTTAGTCCGTCGCAATTTCGTATGAAAAGCATATATTGATTCGACGGCTCAAAATTAATAAAACGTCTGACTTCATCATTAATCAAATTATCTGCATTATCGACTACAATAAAACTATCTCTGCACTGTTCAATCGATTCTGAGAAATTATCTGATTTGTAATTAAACAATTTTATAGCTTTGTATTCATCAGTTAATCGTAAATCTTCTAACATTTCATAAAGCACAGTTTTACCAGTACCGCTATCTCCGCCAACAAGAGTTATTCTATCGTCAAATTCTAGATTGTATGAAAATGGATCTGCTTTAAATGTGATATTCTTATAAATCATCTGCTTCTCTCCTTTCATACTCCTTGCCCCACCAGGCATTATATCCTCTCCCTCCGGTCACTATATCAGAATCATTGAATCTGATTTGCACATCATCCGGAATATCAAAAAGCGTTGGTCTGGACATATAAATCTTTATATTATCCATAGTAAAAATTATTTTAAGCACATTCGGACCACATTCTTCTACATTCACCACCTTATCAGGATGCTTTACAATATTAAGTAATGTCTTGCATCCAGATGACAAATTACGGATTGTACCTAAACCATATTTTGTTTCAATATGCTTATCTGGTGTCAACTTCGCCTCATCTACTTGCTGAATGAGATTTATTTCATATTGGGACATTTCTTCATTACCTGTATTTAAATTGAAATACAAATCGTTTTGAAGTATCCAGTCTTTTGATTCTCTTTTTTCTGTATATATATCTATCATTCAGAGTCACTCCTTTAAACCGATTTCATTCTTGATTATTTACATATTCTCAACTACGAGGACAATTTATTTTTCAATTTCAATCCAGCCTGTCCTGCAAATAATTGTGCCTGTTTTAATCCTACATTACTCTTCACAAATTTTTCCGCAAGTTTCTTCTGCGTTTCCTTACTCATGTAAATTTTAAGTTTATCTGTTGTTCTAGTGATCGCTGTATAAAAAATATTGTGGGATATTTTTTCATCAATATCCTCTGTGATTACCACCTTTACAGATTTATATTCTAAACCCTGAGCTTTATGTATAGATACTGCATAAGCAATCTGAAATGGTACAATCTGTTCAGAATAATCTGAGTCCGAATCTCGTTCTACTCGTCTTTTTACACTAAATTCAACAATAGACTTTCCTTCACAATCGCAATCAATGAGTTTGATATCCGAAAAAAGAACATCTCTTTCAGAAATAATCTTATCAACCAATATTTGAAATACGATTTCATCCGTTTTTTTATCAATTGATAGTATGCTACCTTTTAAATTATTATATAGAACATTTCCAAATCTTCTACTTTCATTGAACAGAACTTTATCTCCAACCTTATATGTCCAGTTTCCCCACTCAATCGGCTTAGATAGATTGATTTTCTGCATATATCTATTTATATTATTAACTCCATATAGTCCATCATATCCTAAACATAAAACAATTTCATCATCATCTCTTTCAAAAATCGACTCATTCAAAGTTGATATAAATCCATTTGCTAACAGTCTTTCAAACATATTTTCATCAAAATTTCTCACACAAGTCCACATATCAAGTAGAATAGATTTATCTTTTGCTCTATATGGAGTTACTAACTCATAAACAGATTTTTTATCAACAAAATATCTCGCAAAGTTAAACCAGTTTCCAAACTTTATCGCTTCAATCTGATATATGTCGCCAATTAGCAAATATGCTTCCGCATTACACTTCTCAAACAAATTCAAAACATCTTCATTACACACTGTACTGCACTCGTCTAAAATAACCAAATCATACTTTTTCCAACTATATCCATTCTTTAAATAATCATACACTGTATAACAATCACAAGAGGATTTTATTCTTCTTTCCAAATTATTTTTCGCAGCATTTGTATTAGCAAGCAAAAGAATATTTTTATCTTCGAATATTTTTGCAATATATTCTGCAACTCTTGTTTTGCCAGTTCCAGCAGCACCATAAATCATTCCTAATTTAGAATTCATATATATATTAGCTACTATTTTTCGTTTATTATCATCGTCTATTTCTTGCATAAAGTCTGCTTGTTTACCAATCATATCAGAATATACATCGATTCCTTCCAATGTATATTTCTGCAACTTTTCTATGACAGTTTTAGTTGTTTCATAATAATTTTTAACATACAAATGATTTGCAAAAGTATCTATTTTTCTAAGTTGTTGCTTCTTACTATTATATAAGTTATTGTTAAAAATATCCACTTCATACTGATAATAATCTAACTTATCATGATCCACAATTACATATAATATATTACTGTCATAAGCCTCTTTATTCACCATTGAAGAAACATATTGGCATTCACAATCATATATTTCTAAACATTTATGCAACCTTAATTTTGATAAATTATGTCCGCATAAACTTGATGCATAAGGCATTTCATCAAACGGAATTGCCTCATTCTTCAAATACAAATACGATAGAAGATTATTGGTACGATCTGCCAACTGGTCTCTAATAACATCATTTTTCAAATAAGCTGTGATGTACCTTAAAATATTACTGCCTGGTTTTTCTTTAATGATAATCTCTCTTATTTTATCAAAAGTATTCTTCAATTCAATTTTCTTACTAAGCTCAATTTGCTGAATGTATATTTCATATTCCTCATTATCTGCCAAAAGAATATCCAATAAATTCATTCCTGTTCTACTTAAAAATTTCATTAATGCCTTATAATATAGATTATCCGATTTTACAACAATATCATATCCACATATTCTAGCTAACTTCTCCAATTCACATGGACGTATAGCTACATTCCATGCTATTAAACACTTTATATCTATCCCAACTCCATTAAAATCTATATTTGATTGGGAAAAATCACATTGGATAGAATAATTATCTGGAATATCATTGAATGAATATGCAACAAACCTATCAAATTTAGTTATTTCTTCCTGTGCATATGACAATGTGTATTCAAAAAAACCTTTTCCATTTACCGTACGATATTTTTTTCGTGTAATGTAATATCTATCATTGGTATGTTCCTTGCTATCTTCTAAATCTATAGCCTTTAATGCAATATATATTTTTTCATAGTATGAATCTAATTCACAACTTTTTTCCTGCGGATAATCTTCAAAATTACTCAGCAACAACAACCCAAACTTATCTCTCATCTGATCTCTTAGATGATATAATTGTGGTAAATATCCATCCATTAATCGAATAGCTCCATCCTCCGCAGGTACATAATGAGATGTCGAAATCTGAAGTGAATGATGCATTCTCCATATGTACCCGTATTCATTACTTTCTTTAAGTTGTTTCATATATTGGGTATACCATTTATCTTTTCCCCTAATTGGTACTTGTTCATTAGGATTTTCATAAGCATATATACGAGCTGCAATATGTTCTAAATAAGTGCGAAGAAATTGAATTACATAGTCTGCAACCTTTTGGGGTTCTTGCAATACTCTATAATCATCAATTATTCCACAGATTTTTGAATCAATATTATATATACTCTTTTCGATAATATCTATGTAATCCAATCTAACTCCTCCCTAGAAATAATACTTCATCTATTCTTTTCCGTACTCAACCGAATCTTCCGCAACCTTCATCACCTTATACTCTGGCTCATATTGATAAATCTTTGCAGAATTATCTACTTCATTTCCTATATCTTCTGTTATGGAATACTCCTCAAAATTCTCCACCTGTTCCATAACTTTATTGAATACTTCCGGACTATACTGTGGTGGATAACCATTCTTCACCAAGCAGATTTTTATATCAAGTTTTAATTGGTTACGAACATTCTGATTATTGAGCCAATCAGCAAATGAGGATTTTGTATCAATAATATCCTTTATCTTCTTAGCTAATGCTTTACATTTATCATTGACTGCAACACCATCTACCTCTTTATCTGTTCCGTACTCAAAGTTATATTGGTCACGCAGAGAAATCAAAATATCATAGAATGCTTTTTCCTCAAATGTTAAGCCAATTTTTCGAAAACTCTCTCTATTTTCGTTCATCTGACGAAGAATAGCTAAAGCCTGTTCCGTTGCAATCTTAATGATATCCTCTGATGCCTTTTCCTGTGTCTCACCGGCTTCTTCAGCAGTAAGATGTTTACGTCTTTCATGATATTCTGCAATCGTCTTTTCCAACATTTCCTGAAATGATTTTGCAGCTAACTGATTAACTTTTCCATATTCCTTAATTTGTTTACGGATCATTTTCACAAGAAGTTCCAATTTAGTTGCCGGCATTTTGACATCAGATAATTTTTCAAAATATTCCGGAGAAAAAATATCTTCTTCCTCTCCGCTTTCAAGAACACTTTCCACCTGATTATATTTTAATGCTTCTTCAACCATCTTTGAAACTGCACGATTCATCGTATCAGTGTCTACTTCACTTGTTCCGCTCATCTTACGAACAAAACCTGCTATAGCCATAAAGCATTGTGCAAGTGCAGATTCTTCTTCCCCAAGATAACCGGAAGGCTGACAAATATCAAAAGCTGCCCTCATTCGTTTTACTGTCTTTAAAAAGTAGGTTTTGAAAGAAACTTTCTGAACACCTTTATTTCCTTCCGACTGTAATTCTTCTGTTGATACAAATACATATTCCGCTGCTTTTGCAAGGAGTCTGTATCGTTCTATAGGATCACATTCCGGATTTAAAAACGGTAATAAATCATAACCTGTGAACATGTTTTTCAACACTTCTAGTTCTTCTCTAAACACTGATGTAGCCTGCTCAACATCATCGGATGTCGGTGCAACAGATGTATCTCCTCCATATACCTTCATAGCTTCACGCATATTGTCGCGAATACCAATATAGTCGATAACCATACCATATTCTTTCCCCGGATATTTTCTGTTTACACGGCTTATTGTCTGTATCAGCAAATGCTTTTTGAGAGGTTTATCATTATATAAATATGTAAGGCAAGGAACATCAAAGCCCGTAATCCACATATCTACAACAATGACAATACTGAAATTTGATTTTTCCTGTTTAAAAGCAGCATCCAATTCTTCTGAACGCTTATCATTTTTAACTCCGCCAAGATAATCATACATATCTTTTTCATCATTACTGCCAACACTGGATACCATTGCCATAAATGGCATTGGTTTCAATTCTTTCAGTTCCTCTTCTGTTACAGAAACCCCATCCGGTGATTTCTTTTCCTCAAACCATTCCGGGTATTTATCCTTAAACTTTTGTAATAATGCATAAGCAATCTTTCTATTAGAACATACAACCATTGCTTTTTGTATTCTATCCGGATCACCTGCACAAGACGCAACATAATGGTTGTGGATATCTGTAGCAAGACGCTCAAGTCTGGAAGGCTCACCAAGAATTATTTCCATAGAGCTCATTGCTTTCTTACTTGCTTCGATATCCTCATATGTTGCACCATCATCTGCACATTTTTTATAATAATTCTCAATTTCTTTTACTTTTTTATTATCAAGCAATACCTTTGCAATACGCGGATGATACTTAATGGAAACAGTAAGTCCATCTGCAACTGCCTGATCCATTGTATATCGATCAATTTCATCACCAAAGGTCTGATAAGTTTCCGCAATAGGCGTTCCGGTAAAACCAACGAAAGTAGCATGTGGAAATGCTTCCTTCAATACTTTTGCATATGGTTTTGAAACCATAGCTTTCATGTTTTCATCGGCATCTTTACTAAATTGAATTTTCTTAGAATGTTCAAGCTGAGTTCTGTGAGCCTCGTCTGAAAAACATATAATATTCTGCCTATCATTGATAAGTCCGATTTTATCATCTTCCCTATCACAGAATTTCTGAATGGTACAAATATAAAAACCACCACTTTGTCTTGCACCAAGCTCCTGCCTTAATTGTGTTCTGTTTTTTACAACAGATACTTCTCCCAGATTAAGAAACTCTTTACTCTTTGTAAAAAGCTTTGAACCTTGTTTTTGCAGTTCATCTCTGTCAACAATTAATATAATTGTTGGTGAGCCGATTTCCGGAATATCAGTACAACGAAGTGCAAGCTGACGTGCAAGAAAAGCCATCGTATATGTTTTTCCACATCCGGTTGCTCCAAAATATGTACCACCTTTACCACTCCTAGTAACAACAGAATGTGCCATAAATGTCCCTAATATTTTCTTCATACTTTTCTTTACTAAGAAACTTTTTTCTTTGTTCCATTACCATTTTATAAAGTTGTTTTGAAGTATCATATGGCATTCCATAAATTTTTTGCTTTACCAGCTTGCCAGTGAATGTATCAATAAGCTTAATATGCATTGCATATCCCTCACCATCTACAACCTTTTGTAATTTTTTAAGATTTTTGCTCAGATGAACATTATATGGTGCATCCATCCAGCCATTGTCCCCAACTTTTATGATAAAGAAAATAATTCCTCTTAAGGAAAGTAATTTAACCTTTACCCCTTTTCCACCTTCAAATTGACTTATCTCTTTTGGAGTAGGTCTGTTCATCAATACACAAACACTTACTCCACTGTCATTAATATCAACAATACAACCATCTGGGCGACCTTTCATTCCTTCTATAGGTTGTCCACAACAAATTTGTTCAAAATTCTTCATAATATCCACCTTTCTGCTTGCCATCAAGCGATTAAATCATTATTTATGTTCAATATGTTTTTGTGCAGTGGGTGCTCTATGTTTTTAAGCACCCACCAAGTTTTCCTATGATGCCATGTCCATGTCATCTAATTTTCCACTATCCTTTAGTGCCTTGAAGTATTCATAAAATACTTGCTCAAGCACTGGTACAACAATGGAATTTCCTGTGAGCTTATAAATCTCACTTCCTTCAAGGTCTTGGCTTGCTCTCTTTCTTCTCTCTTATCTCTCGATATTCCTCTATTTTCAAGGCTTTCTCCATGGTTTTAAGTAAAAGAAAAAGACCTCATAGAACGGTTTTCCCGCTCTACAAGGTCTTTATTTTCTCGTTATTTTATTCATTCCCTAGGCTAAAGATTTTTGCCCCTTGAAGATAAAAAGGATTGCCTTGGGATATGAAAATTATTCAAACTCTTTTTCGGGTTCGATTTTTCACATAAATCTGTTGTTATTACATTACAAAACCATATCATTTTGATACGGTTTTGTGTGTTATTTATATAGTTGCATTTCTGGTGTACCCAAATTGTACCCACGCTATTTCTGTACACTATTCTTTATTATCAAAGGTGTCATCTTTTCCATAAGTGCATCTGCGATACGTCTGCTTTTGTCATCAAGAATTTTCTTCTTTTGTTCACGTGCCCATTCTACAGCTTTTAACTGATCCTCCGGTCGTTCACTTAATACTACATGTTCTTCCATCATGCTATGCACCTCCTATCGCTTCTCATAGTTTATACCTACATTATAACAGCTTTTCAGAAAATAATCCGCTGCTTCCTGCAAATCTTTTATATTTTTTGCCTTGTTATTTAAGTCTATTGCTTCATTAAACAAAATAACTGCTTTTTCAAAATCATATTTACTATTTTTTACCAGATATGATACATTTCCCAAATTCGTAACGACAACCATAAGTTTAACTGTCTCATATCTAAGCAAAAACTGGATATCTGACAAGGAAAAAGCCGACAGCGATGGGTGATTATGCAGCACCAAGACGACACAATCTCTGGAAGCACGTATTAAATGATAAGATGTGGAATCACTCAAAGGATCAACATCATGCTCCGCCCCCAGTGCAATTCCAAGATAGCGTTCGCCTTTTTCTATCAACTGCGCACTTTCGAGACTATATGTTATTGCCACTTCATTGGAAGCATTTTCGTCTTTAGAAATTTGCAGAACTTGTCTTGCCAGTTCCCGAAGATTATCATATTCTGTTTCTGGTATCTCTTTATACTGAACAAGTGGCACTTTGTTAATTGCCTCGTCTGTGATCATAATCTTATGGTCACGCTTTTTTGCCATTTCGAGATCATTTAATCTACTTCTCATGTTCCTCTCTTTTCTCCATAATATAATTATTCTTTTCTTTACACTATATCATCATACATAAACATAATATCTCTGCTAATACATATCATTTGGGGAATACCATTCCAATGCTATACCGATATTTACTACTGCATTTCATATATATTTTATAATATAGGTGTTTCATTATTTTGTTTTCGCTTACTTTTTTTCACATGTATAAAAACATTATGCAAAAGGTTTACACTTGTTAAAATGCATTCACCTTGATTCAATTTTTTTATATGCTTGATCGAATAATCATCTAAATGATTTTGTATTGCCCTTATCTCGTCATTATGCGTAAGTCGATGAACTAATAAAGTTCCTACTTGTCCCAAAAGCACCGGAGAAACATCTTGAGGATTTTGCGTTGTCAAAAATAGAAAGATTCCCTTCTTACGCCCTTCTCTTGCTATAAAAGTTAATCCATTGTGAAATTCATTCTCTGAATACTGTGACCTTGTATATCGATGAACTTCATCAATGAAAAAAACAAAAGGTAAAATATTATCTTGTAAAATCACAAAATTACATATAAGGTCAATAATCATTCCACCTATTCCTTCTGTTGCTCCAAGACTTGATGTATTAATATATAAGCTTGAATTTGGCGTATGTACAAATGAATCTATTTCATCCAACAAATTATTCATCTGCTGATTATGTGAGAAAAATTTCAAAAAATTTGTATTTCCCAGTTGATATGTTACCTTTTGTACAAGATAGCTATTAGCATTTGCCTTAAATGTATCATATGCATAATTTGCTCCTCTGTTTGGTTCTGATACAGATTCTGCAGCTATTTGTTCTGGCAAGAGAGAAATATCAAAATCTGTGTCAGCTCTGGTAACAGAGGCAAGTTGTTGTTGCATTTGAGCAATGTTTTCTCCATCCTTTTTCAAAAATATGGTCTGACCATTTTTTTGTTGGTAGCGTAAAGAGCGTATTGCTTCTGAAAGCACCGCACTTTGTGTGTTACTATTTGTTTCAAATAACATCGTCCATTGTTGCATAGATACTTTTCCCGGAGAAATTGTTGTGTCTATCCCTAAACTCAATTTTCTAACCTCTTGTAATGAAAAAGAGTTATAATATTCCCCTGTAGGATCTATTATCAAAACTTTCTTTTTTTCAGTAATCATTTTATCCAATATGGATAAAGCAGATGTGGATTTTCCACTATTAGTTGCCCCAACTACTAATAAATGGTGATTAAATAATGTACTAGGGCTTAGCGATACTTCTTCCTCGTTCATATTAAGGTATGTGGCAAATGGAGACAACTTATTTTCTAACAAACCGTTAACTTCAATGGAGTTCAAATATATCTGTATTACGTTCTTGTTAGCTAAGAAGACTTTGTCCGTTATACCAACTGTCAGAAATTCTGGCAAAACAAATTTTTTATCACAATATGACATCAGTCCAATTATGTCAATATTAATTTCTGGAAATACCGTTTCCGTTTTTCCATGGTTAATGGAATCGTGAAGATTTTCAGACGACGGAACTTTTGTTTGAAAAACTTCACCAAGAAAAACACCTTTAACTGACTCAATCACAACTAAATAGTTTATTGTATTCGGAATGAGAAACTCATCAACCATTTTTCTGTGTGCTAACAGTGATAGATTTTCGACCTGTGCAACACTGTTATCTCTATATACCTGAGAAATTCTTCCAATGTAAAAGTTATTTTTATCTATATTATTATATAAGGAATCAATCGTCATAATATTCCCCCAAGTAATCTGACAAATCTGAATTCATCGTAGCTTTTAAAAAAGCTAATTGAAAATTATGCTTCATCAAATCATGCAACTTGATCCAGTTTTGATTATCTTGATGAAGATTATAATCACTCACTAAAACCGCTAAACTTTTATTGTGCAGTATTGCTTGAATAATCATTTGAGAAATATGATTATCTGCAAAACTAAAACCAGTAGTAATGAGAAGTGTATTCGGACGTTTTAATAGTTCTTGAAATTTTGTAAATAATTCGAAATATGGTTCTTGATAACTTTGCATATATTTATTTGAACTTGGAAAAATCATAATCGGATTAGAAACATCCGTTTTTTCTTTTCTGCGAATGCCTTTTTCATCGCGTTCCCATGTTAAAGAACCATGCAATTTAAGCAAATTAATAATGTTTTTCTTGTATTCAAGTTCTCTAGTCTTAACATTTTCTATATCTCTTACAAGATTCCATTCAAACATATCGCTATCAAAATATGGTCGATGAGAAAACGAAAAACCATCCATTACTGTATAACCTATACTATCTGCTGCATCTTCAAGTAATGTATCATAATTTGTCGTAACTATAGTAAGCTTACTTGGAGTTTTAGTAAGATGTGACACCGTATTGATGAATGCCGAATGTTTTAAATATTTGTTATCATATTCATAGCTTGTATTTTCCTTAATCAAATATTTTATTTTTGGATTTAATATATTTGTCACGATCCATATCTGATACATATTTTTCAAAAGAAAGTAAATCAGAAAGAAAATCTTCCAAGTTAAATAATCGATTAAGACCCTCTATTCCATCTTCTCCTTCAATTTCTACAGGAATATTATACTTACAAAGGTTCGACAATTCTTGCAATGTAAAGAACTCATCTTCATCTTTAAGAGTTGTATTTATTAACTTTGCCAGCATAAATACAGTTTTTCCAAATCGACTGTCTATATTTCCAGAATTACACAAAACTGACGCTCCTGCACCAACAAGAACAATTATATTACTAAATGATTTGTGAATAAAAGTTGATGTTTCTTTTTTTATCAATGACTTGAAAGTAATTTCATCTACTACATTTCCAGTATCATTTGTAATAACTGCCCCATTTTTATAGTATTTTTCATTTTCGTACGCATATTGGGAATTAGCCGAAATATAACAATCTACCATTATGTTTTTCCTCTCAAATTCGTTACAGCATCAATAGCTACCTTTTTTATTATAAGCATTAATACATTCAAATACAATAACCGTTCACATAGATTAATTTTTATTTAAAATTCCGCTCGCAAAAATGCACCCGTTTCCGGGTGCATCCTCTCATCTACTCCTCTTTATAATACAATTCATCCAACACTTGCTCCAGCGTTCCATCCTTTGCATAAGGCAAAGCATCCAACTGTCTGAATTTATGTTTGATATTCTTCGTATCCTCATCAAAGCCCAATATGTAACTTGTTGCTATCTTATATATGATTTCCGTTGGAGCAAGTCCGTACACCTGCTTTTCAAAGATGTGCTTCAAGCGTTCCTTATTGTCCGGGAATTGCTTTTTCATTTCGTCACTCTGATATAAACGCTTCACAATCTCTGTAATATACAGACCGGATTTCATATATAAATCAATAAACGTCTTATCCGGCATGTCAAAGCAGCCGGGATTCTCCTGCTCCAGCATGTCCACCATTTTCTTAACCATTGTCTTTGGTGTAAATATCTGATTTGTCTTCTGTGGTGGAATATAATCAAATATATCCTCTACGCTCTTTTCGTCAAAATAATCGGCAAGTTTTTTCTTTAAGGCAAGAAATTCTTTTACAGAATCATCAAACACCACCGAATCGAATAGCTGTCCATCAAAATGCTTGGTCTGTCCAGTTTCTTCCTCCACATAGTCACCACCATCACGCAAAAACTTGAACTGATCCAGCGTGATACTTGTCACTTCCAGAAAAACTTTATCCGGAATGATGGTATCAAAAGTGGCAAGCGTTACCGTATTATCTCCGTATGCCATAAGAAATGATGGAATTGTCCTTGAAAAGCCACGCAAGTGATCTCTAACACCATCCTCAATTGTTTCCTTTTCCCGTTCCTTCTTCTTTGTTTCTACGGTCTTGACTGTCTCCTTCGTGGATTCTCTTGCGAAATCAGAAATAGCAGTTGTCAATTCTTCATTGAATTTTTCCATAGCTTCCTTCTGCTTCTTCTCAAATTCTTTATCAATCTGCTCTGATGTTTTTCCGGTTTCATATCTTGCCTGCTGCTCGGCAACACGCTGATTTTCTATGACATTTCGCTCTATCTCATAGTTGGTATGCAGCTTATCTATCATCCGATCTGCCTCATGGTTCAGTTTTGATTCAATCTGTCTTTTATCGACTGCTTTCATATCAGAACCGTAGGTAGACTGTGCTGTATCCACGACTGCCTTGACCGCACTCTGTTTTACCGCTTCTTTCAGTTTGTCGATGGCTTTCTGCGCCTTGTCCGGTGCCTGCTCCATCTGCGTCATTGTTTCCTGTACCTGAGATGTCACATCATAAATTTTATCGCCAAAAACATCCTGTGTTCTTCCAATCACAAATTCATCACTAAGAGCCACTTCCCCATTTTCATCCAGCGATAGATCTTTCTGCACTTCCTCCGTCAGATTTACCTTGCTCTTTGGTTCTTCTATTGGTTCAAACTTTGTGATAATATCAATGACTTCCTTCGGCGCCCCAAAGATGTTACTGATATTCTGAAACAGGAAATTGCTCATAAACCCACGCTTCACAACTTCAACAGAGCGGATTTTTCTTGGAATCGTCAGTACCTTTTCTGCATCCAGTTCTACCAATTCTCCCTGTTCATCCTCGCCGATTACTGGGAAGAAATTTAACAGTTCTTTCACATTTTCTTTGCGTTCCTCTGCGGTACCTCCACCTTTGGCAGTATTAGGATTCAGGTTATTGGCAAACTGCTCAAATATGGTAAGTGTTCTTGCCGGATCAAAGTCAAATACATAAGCATTTTCTTTTCTCTTGAAAGATGTCCCAACTTTAAACAGACAAGGATTCTGTGCCCGGAATGCCGCCTGGATATAAAGTGCCGGGGATCGCATATTACTAAGCATCAGCACTGCTGTCCATTCTGGAATTGTAATTCCTGTCGTAAGCTGTCCTACCGACAAAGTAATGGTCTTTTCATGCTGTGCAATAGCCGCAACCACTTTATCATAAGATTTCATTGTTTCCTCATCATCGTCCAGTTTGCCGTCGCCAGCAGCAAGAACAACTTCATATTCCTGGAATATTGGATGTTCCCTTAATTTTTTTGCCAGCGCCTTTGCACTGTCTACCCTATCGAGCAGCCAGAAGGTGTGCTTTAATTCATCTCGCAATTCTTCCGTAGAAAATGGAAATTTTGTCTGTCTTGTCAAGGCATCGAGAAATTTATCAACGGAAGATTCATGGTTAAACTTACCATTGGTAACCGCAAAAAACTCATTCAGATCAAATGCATATTCTTCTGTCTCCCCGTCAATTTCTATGCCCTGCTGAAGCTCATCCTTGATAATTTCTGACATCTGATAAGTATAGAGATTAAGCTGTGGCAATGTTGAATACGGATTTTCTTCCTCTGCTGAAACATCCCAGTCACGTTTTTTCTTCTGTTCATCTGCATAAGTCCAGTTATAGATAGCATCATCAGCAAATTTATTATTGGCAAGTGCTTTAAACGGTGTTCCTGACAAATGCAACGTAAATTTACGCTTAATACGATCAAATGCAACATCTGTTTTGTAGGTATCCACACCCTCATGTGCTTCGTCGATGACAAGGATATCCCACTCCATATTTGCGACCTCACCTAATTTATCATACTGACCTCCAAAATAAATGGAACCTTTCATATCCTGCAAGGATACAAATTCAATACATTTTACATTTTCACTGTCTTTTCCTAAAAGAAAATGTGTATATTCTTCTCTTGTCAACACACCTCTTTTCCCTTTTAGTTCATCAACTTCACTCACAAAAAGATACCCTGATTCACTACCCAGAAATTTGGCATAATCTAAAAACCACGAATTTGCAATCGCTGGTCGGTTTGTCACAATCAGTACTTTTTCTGCACCGGTTTTCTGCACAAAATCATAGACCGATAATGTCTTTCCAAATCTCGGCTTGGCATTCCAAAGGAACTCGCCATCTTTATGCGCTGCCTGATAATCAACCGTCATTGCAACCGCACGCTGCTGCTCCTCACGCAATTTGTACGGAATAACTGTATCTGTCGTTTTTATGATGCCATGATCTTCCCTGAAATCACGAAACATTTGCTTTGATGTGGTGCCATCCACATGGAACCATTCATTATTTTTTCCATTTTCCTGCTCTATACCGGATTTTCGCAAATAAGCATGAAAGTCCTTATCTATGAATGTCTCCCCTGAACCATCATCAAAAGTGGCATTTCCTTTCCATTCAAGATGCCACTTAACATCAGCAGTATGTGTCTGTTGATTGATACGGGTTTCTACATCCTGCTCTGTATATCCTATCTTCGTCCAGCCGTTATGGCGAACCACTTCCGGAGTGGAATAGCCATAAAGCATCGGAACTACCTGCTTAGTTGTCTGAATGTTAGGTTTATTCATGCTATTCCATCTCCTTTACATTATTTTCTATAAATGCGATTTCTTCCTCGGAAAGCCTATATTTTTTATAAAGTTGTTTGTCTATATTTGCTATGGATACGGACCAGTCAATGTCGGATTTATCAGTAAAATCTTGAAGTGGAATATACTTCCATACCATTTTCTTATTATCCTGCGTTACTTTTAAAACTCCCAACATTGCTCTAGCAAATTTGCCACATAAATATTTATTTAATGCTACAACCTCATTTTCAGTTTTAAATTTTCCTATACTAATAAAAGTTTGCGTATGTCCCACTTTAGGAAAACCTATTATTGCACTGCTCATAGGCTCCCCGAACTTTCCACTTCCATTTGCCTTTGGAAAAAACAATTTATACGCATCCAAATTCTCATGTTTTACTATGTAATCTTTTAATATCCACATATTTATGCGAGACTTTTCTTTACGTCCACTAATTTCCACATATTCCTTTCCATCCGTTGGTTTATCCTCAAAAAATACGATCTGCGATAACTTATCAAAAATATTAGATGTTAAGTCTCTTTCATGTCCCTTACTAATCAACGGAACTTTTTTTCCATTAACATTCATTGTTTTTTCCAATATTTCTGGATGTTCTTCATACATAAGATTTGTAAACTTGTAGCTCTCTGGTGAATAGACTATATCCGAAATGGCCCGCTCCATTTTTTCTCTCACTTTAACAAGTATATTATTTAATACCGGATATTGAGTAAATGTATCTATCGCACCAAATATTTTACTCTTATCCCGGTATGTAACAGCAACACCACCCTTAATATCTGTGTTTGAAAAAACTTTACTGCTATCTTGCTCATAATATTCCACCTTCAAGTGCTCGTCTTCCAACATTTTTTCATTCCATACTTTTGGTGTTTTTCCTGCATCAAATAAAAATCTTGCTGGTGTAATCAATTCCACCTTTTCAGCAATTTCATATGCTGCATCCATAAAACAATTATATATTGGATTATCAGATGTTCCTTCTTGTGTTTCCTGATATGGTGGATTTCCAATTACATAATCAAATTTCATCTCATCTACCTTCCTTCATGCTTTTGTACGTCAGCGACTTATCGCTGCGCCAGTCATAGATCCGGCAGTACACTTCTTCCGGGTCTTCTATATCCTGCTTTCTCGGCTCATCTGCTACCACAAAGTCAAATAGACTAAATTGATGATATTCCTCTTTGGGCTTTCCAAAGGGAATCGTCCCGGATATTCCATCCATCTGCCACAGGTTCCAGACAATAACATTCACAATCTTTCGCAGTTCTACATCTGTTGGAACTCTCCCCCACCTGTCCTGCATATAGTCCACAAAAGTTATGAGCAAATTGATTCTTGCAATCAGAAGGCTGTCTCCTTGAAATTCATAACCATACACACTCTGATATGCTCGAAGCACCCATTTGAACCATTCAGTTGCACTGTCTGTATTTTCATTTACCACACGCAGTTTTCTGTCTAAAATTCCTATCCGCTGCCTAATCTCAAGCAGTTCTCCGGTAGCTGCATCATAGCGTGATACAATGTAGGGAGCTTCACCGCAGGTAATCTCAAGCCTTTTGGAATCGACATATTTTTTCCATCCATCCGCTGTGTCAAACTCCACTTTTTCTGTGTTTACCAGCCAACCCTGCTCACATTCAACATTAAAAACATCTTTTCTTCCAAACCACTCCTCATCGCAATGGTTATTCATTTTGTTGCATATCCACGATGGCGTAAACACCTCTGCTTTGGCTCTGGTACGTTCCTGCTGTTGTTCCTTATTCTTTAGCACCCTCGGCTGTATCTCATATTGCGTAAATCCCTTTAAGATTTCTTCTGTCATCTGCTCAGTTTCCTTGATTGGAGTACCTTTGGAACTATATACCGATGTCGCAAATATAATATTTTTCTTTGTTGTCTTATCCTTCAGCAATGCTTTAAGATTTTCACTGACCGGATAAGTATTCAGGTCAATTAACTTATCCATTTTTATCCTCATTTCTAAAGCCGGCTATCCTTGATAGCCAGCTTGGAAAAAATGTATACTTTTTTTCATGAGAAAAATTTGGATTTGTAACTGTGAAATTTCACGAAGTTTTGACAGAAAATTACTGAATTTCGACTGATTTCGTGATACAATATGTAAGAATGGTTTTATGTATACGATTACTGGAAATGTATACCATTTCAGTTAGAACGCATGAACTATTTAACTGGATTTTTCATATTTTACTGCCTTGCTGTAAAACGTCTTAGGGCACATATTACAAGCCTTAGCAGCTTCTTCTATTGTGATTTTCCCTGCCCGCCAGTCTTTGTGCATCTGATAAAAGTTTTGTGGGATTGGTAATGGTGGTCTGCCGAACTTTACACCCCTTGCTTTCGCTGCTGCAATTCCCTCCGCCTGTCTTTGCTTGATATTGGTGCGTTCATTTTCTGCAACATAGCTAAGCAATGCCAGAACGACATCACTGATAAATGTTCCAAGCAAATTCTTTTCTCTGCGGGTATCTAACAGCGGCATATCTATGACAACAATATCTGCTTTCTTCTCTTTTGTAATAATGCGCCACTGCTCATTCAATTCCCCGTAATTCCTGCCTAAGCGGTCAATCGACTTGATATACAGCACACTGTTTTCATTTAATTTTCGCAATAACCGCTTATATTGTGTTCTCTCAAAATCCTTACCCGATTGTTTATCCATATAAATGTTATTCTCAGGTACTCCCATCTCCGTTAATGCGATTTTCTGTCTATCCTCATTTTGTTCCTTAGATGACACTCGCATATATCCATAAATATTTATATCTTCCATGTATTTTTGCCTCCCATCTGCCAATTTCCCCTACTTAGGTCTAGTATTTGCATGCATATTGGTATATAACCAACAGAAAGCTGATTCGATAAAATCAGCCTTCTGTTATAGTGTGTAATCATCATTGTAATAACGTTGCTCTCACAATCTTCTCCGCTCTCTCTCGAATATTATTCATCCTCTGCACCCAAATCATCTGATTTTTCTCTTTCAGATGTTCAGTCACGCCCTCTTGTTCTGCCATTTGCTTTACAAGCAAATCAAACTGCGCCTCTGCCTGTTCCTGCATCATAAGCAAATGTTCCTTTAGTTTTCCACTTAATAGCATCGCCTGATAGATACCGCTCCGATGCTCTTTCAGATAATGTCTTCTCATAAGTCCAAACTTTCTCAATTCCCCTTCCGGCTCTGGATCAGAAATTAAATTTGATATCAAATAATCTCCATTTTTTTCGTATGTAATATTCATAAACAACCTCTCTTTCCACGAATTACAATTCGGTACTGATATTGTGTTTTCTCGATGTGCCATGTTCCTGTGTATACATAGATTTTTGTTGTGTTTGCTCTTTCACAACCTTCTGCTTTTCTGTCAAGCGTTCTTTCATTGTCTTAGGCTCTAATGACTTCACAAATTCTGCAAAGGCTTCGCCCAATCCTCTGTTGGAAATAAACTGCTTCATTTTTTCCAATAGTCCACTCACATCTGATACTTTTTTCTCTAGTGCAACAATCTTCTTTTCGTATTTTTCCAACAACTTATTTCTGGATACAGCTCTGCTAAAAGCATCTATGATTTTATCCCAGTCGCTTTTCTTTACTTTGACATATTCTTCGCCACCAAAAATATTGCTGACTGGAACCGCTGCACTTTTCAATTTCTTCGTATCTTTCTCTGTTTCTTTGGCTATAGTCTTTAGGGTATCTGCTCTCAAATCATGTTTTTTCAGCACATCCTTATTATCCTTTTCCTTCTCATCCAGCCTTGCAATCTGATCAGCAAGTTTCTCTGCCTGTTCTGCCAGCCTTTGATTATTTTCTTCTATTTTCACCGCTTGATACTCCAACTTTTCCACTTTCCGCATCACAGCTTTATACTCCGGCAGGGTAAGGTTATCTCTCTGTACGCCCAACACCTCGACATCAATCCCTTTTTCCTGACAAAGTTCCGTCAAATAAGCTCGCTCCCTCTGTTGCCATGCAACTGTTTCATTTTCCTTTTTGCTGACCGCCTTTGCAAATCCCATTTGCTGCAATGCCTTAGTCAGACTATTGCGTGTTTTCATGCCTGTTTTATAGCCATTTGCAACCGGAATATAATCAATGTGCAAGTGTGGCGTTGCTTCATCCAAGTGCATAACACAATTAAACAGATACAAATTGGGATTACGCTCTTGAAACGTTTTTGCATACTGCTCCAATATTTCAATAGCTGCCTTTGCCTCCTCAGTAAGCTTTCCATCTGCACCCACCACAGGAGTGTCATCCTTTTTGCCTATCTGAACGATATTCTCGTAGAATGTCTTTTCCTTATTACCGGAATTCTCTATTTCTTTCAGATAATTTTCCTTTCTACGATCCTTACGCTTTTGTCCTGCATTATACTCCATAAGTGCCTGCCCAAAGCATTTCTCATACGCCTGTTCCAAAGATTCCTGTATATAAATTCGGTTCCAAGCTGTCCTTTCGGGTACCACATTATTACTGATAAACTCTCGGTTATTATGTGTCAGATGTCCCTTTCCCTTTGGAAAAGAAATTGTTTTTGCTCCCAGTCTTTTTACCTTCTTTCTTCTGTTCATGCTCTAAATACTGCTTTATAGGAACCTTCTCGAACATTAGCAGTTCGAGAAGTATCGCCAGCTCCGCTGGCTCTTTTGTTACTTTTGTCAAAAGTAACTCCTTATTAGTTTTGACGCAGGCATCAAAACATAAGTCGCTCTCCGAGGGCTCTGCGAGGCTCTTGCCAGCCTTATGGCTGGCATATCTGCCATAAAATACATGGCAGATTGCTCACTCCGTCAGATAATCCCCTTCCAGCGTTCGCTTCGGCTGACGGTACCGGATATGTCTATTCCGGTACCCAGTCACCCATTGCAAGTGCCATCGTCATCATTGCATTCGACATATCTGTCTCTGGCACTCCTGCTGCTTCTTGTTCCATCTCATCTCTATGATCTCCGGTCTGTGAAGCAGCAGGTATGGCATTTCCATATATACTTTCCATTTCCTCTAGCAGCTCTCTCTTTAGCGTTGATAACTGCATGGAAAGCATCTTCTCCGTTACACACTCTGAAAGGTTTTGTTGCAATGCTTCTTGTTCTATTGCATGGTTTCCATCCAATATCTGAACAAATGCGTCTGAAAGTATTTTCCCGTAAGATCCTTCTTTTCTTGTAATACTCTGCAAATATTCCCATGTTCTACGCTGATTTTCATCATCCATACAGAAGCGCACGTTACTTGAGCGGTATTCCTTCCGCATCTGAATCATCCTCTCATTCTCTGTTTCATCATGGCAAGTGCCTCATAACCTTTTGCATTAGCACATATATCTGTGATTACGGTTACTTCCGGTTTGGCTGTCAAGTCAGAGAAATTTTGTAAAAGACAGCCTCCACCACCAATGATATAAAGGTGTACCAATTCTTCCCGATATCCATGCGCTATGAGTTTCTTCATAATTTCCGCTGTATAGTTTTCCGCAATCCGCTTGGTCGTCATAGCTACTGCATCTGTCCTGTCCCCGATTCCATTCCTCAAAAGCGGTTCAATGAGCATCTCCGGCACCTCCACACCACTGTGTTTTGATACTTCTTTTTGTATCTTTTCCATACACTGATGTACTCCGAACACTTCTGTGCTTATACTGTTTTCCATAGGTCTGCCATCATGAATTTCCAAAATACTCATAGTACCATTTCCTATATCAACCAACATATTCATGCCCGGCATAGAGCCTTGATTATGAACTGCTGCAAGTCCCTGCGGAAAGATTTCCAAGCCGCATAAATGGACTTTGTATCGTTCCTTGCAAAATGAGAAATCCAGCTCCTTTTCACGCATGAGATAGTTTCTCCATTCCGTAGCCTGCGTCTTTACCCATGCAAGCGGTAATCCCACTGCAAGCACCACATCTGCCTCATGCAATCCTCTGTACTTCATTTCCTCTGCCAGTCCTGCAAGTGTCAGAATATAGAAATCATCCGATTCCGTTTTATTGCCCTGATATACCAGATGGCTCTCACCAATCACGTAATATTTATCCCTATACTTTACATAATTAGTACTGACAATCGGCTCCTCGTCATAACACTCTATCCCAGTCTGAAATACCTGGTGCGCCGTCTTGATATTTCCATAACCATGATCCAGACCTATATAAATTTTTCCTGCTGCTTTGTTGCTTTTCTGATAATTGAATTTCTGCATCTATTTTTCCTCCTGTTGTTTACATTTGTTATTACAATACTCTTTTGCTGTTTTTCCCGTTTACATTGTTTACAACTGCTATACCTTGCGTATTTACTGGATTTTCCGTAAACCATAGTGTTTACTATCTCGCATACACAGGCGGTAAACAGAATTTGTAAACGGGGATCAAAAAACTTATTTTTTATCAAATGGCGTTTCTGCATGTTCCGGCAATTTATGAAATTCTTCTTTATCTGCTATCCTGCGCCATCCTCTTTGTATGCCATATTCCGCAAATCGGTGGGACGATATTTTCTCCCAACCGGAAATACTGTTGTTCATGACATTATTGATTTCCTTTAATTCCCAGTCCTTCGGCGTATCGTATTCATGGTCAAATGCTTCTTTGTATATCATGGTGCTACATACATAATCCTGTGACAATTCATCCAACCACAATTGGATAATTCCGACTTTCGCATCCTCCGGCATAAACTCTTTCTGCATCTGGCGCAGATAATTTTCCGTATCTTTGGATAATTTCAATTCATGCTGACCGCTTCGATACAGCTCCATTGCCTCCGCCCATGCCTGAATGATATAATTCCTTGCCTCTTTCTCGTCCTCAAGAATATGCTTCTCCACTCTGTCCGGGTGTACCAGTATCGGTGCAAATCTACGATTGCCGGTTCTGTCTAATGGTAAAAAATCCATGCTGTTTGATGTGCCGACAAACACACATTGTCTTGGTCTGTCCTCTGGATGCGTTTCATAAGGAATTTTATAAGTCTCTTTCTGTCTGCTGATAAATGATTTAATATCTTCAATACTCTTGGCATTGACCGTAGCCATCATCTCTGACATTTCGATAATCCAATGCCCCTGCATTTTCCGGTACACATTATCATCATCCATGCGTTTCAGATCATCCGAAAACCATTCATCCTTGATTGCAAGGAACCGGAAAAATGTAGATTTTCCTGCCCCCTGTCCACCCACCAGACACACCATAATTTCATATTTGCATCCCGGTTCATATACTCTATGTATCGCAGCCAGCATAAGAAGCTGCATAATTTCTCTGGTATAGGCATCCTCCTCGGCTCCCAGATATTTGGGAAGCAGTCTCCCAATTCGATGCTTTCCATCCCATACAAGTTGCTCCAGATACTCCCGAATCGGATGATACCGGTTCTCGCTGGCTGCGATATTCATAGCTTTGTTAATGTTCCCCTCATTTTTTAACCCGTACTGCTTTTCCAGATACCAATGAAGCTGGTACACATCGGTATCCGTCAGACTGGAAGATGTTCTTTCCCATCCAAGATCACCAACAATATCTATTTTTCCGGAAAGTTCATTTTTTCTGATGGCACCTTTTAACAAAGGATCGCGCTGAAAAACTGTCATACAATTATCAATGCTCTGGCAGATATTCCCTTTATTATTTCTTGCAAGGTCAGTCTGAATATCCTCAACGCTACTCCTTTCATCCTCAAGCACTTTCCCGACATCGTTCCATGAGACATCTGCTCCATTTTCTGACATTTCCTGCAACCTGCTCCACCTCTTTTCTGCCTTGCATAAATAGTTCTTTTTTCTCCTGCTCTCTTCCCATGCAGAGAATATCCAGCCAATAATTGATGATTGGTTCTGCATGAAGCATCATTGCATAATCCTCAGAAAACATTACATCCGGTGACTTGCCATAAAGAACCTGTCCACTATCTTCAATCTGTACCAACGCATCTTTTAACAGTTCTATTGTTTCCTCACACCATCTGTAAAATTTTTTCTTAATCTGAATAATGCGCATGCGCTCCTCTTTTTCCCTGCGAAGCCTTTGCCTTTCTTCTCTGCTCATAGCTTCTGTCTGAACATGTAATCCAAAATCCTCAATCAATTTCTTTGCGGCATCGTATTGGGATAATCCATACATTCTTGCTGTGTAATCAATCACATCTCCACCCACACCACAAGCAAAGCAATGATAATTTTTATCCACCTTCATGCTTGGATGTCTGTCATCATGGAATGGACAGCAGGCAACACCATTTTTGCGGATACGAAGTCCATAACTTTCCGCTACCTGTCTTGTGGTTAGCTGCTCTTTTACTTCTGAAAATATATTCAAATCACAAATTTCTCCTTTCCTGCGGAGAAAGCCTTTGCTATAATAAATTTGTTGTGGATAGAAAGGCTTTATCCTTTTTATTCTTTCATGTCCCTGTTACCAGCAGGGGCATTTTTCTGTAATGCAATCAGTTCTTTTAGCAAAGCCAGCAAAAGCTGCTCATTCTCTGAATTTCCATTGTGCAATTCCTCACATATCCGCTCTAACACCTTTGATAATCGAAATGACATATAATTGCCTGACACTACCTTAATTTCCTGCTCTAACACTGACTTTCGATAATATTCACCTTTCGGCACTCCCGATAATATAATTTTTGCCTCAACTTCTGATTTTTCTTCATCACTCAGCCAGAATGCAATTGTGTTATGCCGAAATCTATCCTCCCGTTTACACGCCATCTTCCTCACCTCGATCCACTTTTCCGAGACGGTCTGCAATTTTCTCCTGCGCATCCCTTGACTGGTGGCAATAGGTTTCAATCGTTGTTGTCACCTTTCCATGTCCCAGCCTCTTGGCAATCTCAATCGGACTGAACCCCATCTGCACCAACATACTTGCATGACTGTGTCTGGTACAATGTACTGTAATTTTCTTAACTCCCGACAGCTTAATGCCACGCTCCATCTCATGCTCAAAGAAGCTTTTTGTTCTTCCAGCAAACAATCTGGTTCCCGGTTTTGGTCGATACAATGTGCTGATATATTCCCGAATCTCGTCCTTCAATTCCTTATGAATAGTTATCACTCGCACCGAGCTTTCTGTCTTTGGAGCTGTAATCAAATCTTCTCCATCAAGCCTTGTAAGCGATTCATCCACCCGGATAGTTCCATCCTCGAAATTTACATCTTTCACCTGCAAAGCAAGTAATTCTCCAATACGCATACCTGTCCAAAACAATATCTGAAATGCCATCCAAGAATCTCTTTTATCCATAATTGCATCTGAAAATTTCTGAAATTCTTCCAGCGTCCAATAAGGGCGTTCATCCGCTTTGCTTTTTCCCATACTGCCTGCCTTGTGGCATGGATTGGAGCGTAATTCATAGAATCGCACCGCATAATTTAGAATAGAACTAAGCTGATTATTTATCGTTTTCAGGTAAGTCGGCTTAAATCCTTTATCAATCATTTCTCCCTGCCACTTTCGTATCATAGGAGCTGTGATTGCATTGATAGGCATATTTCCAAAATACGGAAGCACCTTATCTTTCATCACATATTCTTTCTGCTTCATAGTAGTTTTCCGCAGTCGTTTCTCCATATCTGCCTTATATATCTCCCAGAAATCATTCAAGGTCATGGTCGGATCAGAAGTTTGCTGCAATATGAAATGTGCATACCATTCCTCAGCTTCTTTCTTTGTCTTAAATCCTCGCTTCTGGGATTTCTTCTTGGTTCCTGTCCAGTCCGTCCATCGATACTGAATATGCCATGTTCCGTTTGGATCTCGCTTTGCACTGCAGCTCATGCACTCACCTCCTTGGCTCCGCCGTACCATTTCTCACGAAAATACTCCACCGGAATTTTGCCTGCGATTGTAAGAAAACCTTTTCCGGCAAGCTCCTTATTCATTTCTCGTAAAATCTTGTAGGATTTTCCCATGCTCACACCGAGCATCTTTGCAATGTCTTCTGCACTGTAGTAAATTTTTTCGTTCATAGTGTTCTTTCCTTTCTTTGTTTCTACATAGTATCATTTTGTTTCGTTTTTATAATATCGTAACATTTGTTTCGTGTCAATATCTTTTTCCTTTAATTTTTTTATCTGGTGTGCTATGCTATATATGATGTTGAAACATCCATAGCTTTAAAGCAGGAGGAAATCACAATGACAGTTGGCGAAAATATAAGACGCATCCGTCAGGAACGTCACATAACGCAAAGACAATTAGGAGAAATGGTTGGTGCAAGCGAAGCCTATATTCGTGCATACGAAAGCGGCAGAAGAAACCCCAAACCATCTTCCCTTGAAAAAATAGCAGAGGCACTTGCGGTCAACCCTGAAGTACTTGCAAATTCAGATTTTGATGGTGTAAAAGCCATACACCGACTTTTTCAGATATTCCGCCAGTATAATGGTTCATTATTTGAATATCAGGATAAAGACGGAAATGATATGATAGGCATCAGCTTTGGAACCTTGTCGCTGATGCGATCATGGTTAGAACGCTATGAGAAATATATGGATGAAGTCGAGAAATGTAATGAAATCAAAGATGTGAAAAAACGTGGGGAAGCTCTGCTGAAAGCGGAGGCTGACTTTAATCTTTGGATGGATATATATCCGGAATCGGAAACTTGGCAGGATAGATTGAAAATTCAAAAGGCACATGATGAGGTAATGGATAAACTTGGACAAAACGAATAAATTATAGCAAATTAGACAAAATAATTGGAGGAACACATGCAAAATAATAAATATATTAAACTGTATGCTGCATTTAAGGCAGGATATATGGGACAAAACATCTTAAATACATACTTTCCTTTTTTTGCCAATATACTTCACGAAAAGCATATTGAAGTTATTGATGAATATCTTTTACAAAAGGAATTTCATAACAAGTACAACTTTGAGCCAACTATTCCATTTATAAGGCAGGTGCTGAGTGTCGGTTTGGAAAATAAATCCATTAAGAAAGTTGCCAATAACTATATAAGCGATTTTTCGGAATTAAAAAATTATTGTTTAAATACCGATGATTTTGAGAGCAATTTGAATAAACTAATTTACGAATTTAAGAAATATTGTTCAGACAATAAAATAGGATATGACACAATAAACACAGAAGATGATCTTATTTCTTATATCGAAAATAATGATTACTTGATAATAAGTCAAACAGATTTAGAAAACACAATGCCACTGCCCAACTCCTTTGAGTACGCATGGGTAAGATTTATCAAAAGGCTATCCGAAAATTCCTCGACACTTTTAGATTTTATTGCTGCCATTTCCGCAAGTAATATTTTCAAAGATGCCTTATTATACAGTGGAGAGATTAACGACTCATTTAAAGGTCTAAATATATATCTCGATTCTCCCATGGTTTTTGCACTACTTGGCATGGATTCTCTTGAACGTACAAAATCTTATCAAATTTTACTCAAGGATATGATTAAAGCTGGTTGCAACGTACAAATTTTGGATAACAATTATACTGAGATCGAAGGAATTATCAATCGCTCGGCGACATGGGCTCATAGCACACAATATACTATATCTAAAGCCACAAAAGTTGCTAAATATCTACATGACTTAGATTTATCTCCTGAAGAAATGGTAGAATATTGTGAATCTATAGAAGAAAAACTCAATAGTTTAGGTATTACTATAAAAAAAACTGATTTCGATATGCAAGATGCTTCATTTCAAGAAGACGAAACAGAGCTATTTAATATGGTAAAAACTCGATACGATGAAAAACATGTGGGTTTATCAGAATAAAAAGTCCAGAGTATCGAAACAGACGTTCGTTCAATCATCCTAGTATATCGTGAACGTAAGGGACGTACATCTGTAAAAATCCAAACATGCGCTGATATTATGTTAACGCTAAATGGAGTTTTGGCAAATGTTAGTAAACAATATGAAAGTAACCAAAGTGTGAATTCAGGTCATATTCCTGCATGCATTTCCGCTGATCTATTTGGTGCACTTTTATGGTTAAATAGTCCTAACGACATTGTAAATTACCATAAACACAAGCTACTAGCTGACTGCTATTCTTCCTTACAGCCCAGTAAAGAGTTACTTGAGAAATATATATCGTCCCTAGAGAGTGCAAAAAATCTAGGAGAAATCGATGAAAAAAAATATTTATTTATGCGTTCACACTCAATGGTCAGCGATGCATTAATGAACGTTACAAAAGGTGATTATGCTAGATTTAATGACCGAACCTATCTTGATGTTTATGAAGAAATTAAATCTCAAGCTAGAGAAGAATACCTAATAGAAGTCGAAAAACATAATCAAACAAAAAAGGATTTGCAAAATATTATTTTTGAGAACAATTTGTTGACACAAAAAAATGCAGAATTATCTGGAGAATTTAATTCTTTAAAAGAAGATTTCGAAAATTATAAAAATGCACAAATTCAAAAAGAAGAAAAACAATTCAACTCACGATCTGCTTTCATCGGAAATTGTATTGCATTTATTCTTCTAATAGTTCCATATGTTTTTATTCTAGTTAAGCTAGAATTTGTTAAGGCAAAATATGCCGCCCAAGTCACAAAAGGTAATATAATTTATTTAACATTTGCAGTTATTATTAGTTTAGTCGTAGCCTTTTTGTATATACAGTTAAAAAAAATAATCGTTATTTTAGTTAGAAAAGTCATGTCTAAATACAAATAACTTGTACCCAAATCGTACCCATTTGCACATAAAAAATCCCTACAAAGTCCATAAATACAGGCTTTGCAGGGATTTACCTTTTTATTCAAACTCGCAAAGTTTGGTTTGATTTTGGTTGTTTCAATATGGTTATCTATACTATCTTGTATTGATATTTCGTACTTTTTCCACACGTTATTTTTCGTTTCACATATTTTTAGTACCAATCCAGTACCATTGCATTTTTTCATTATTGTGTGTAGTTCCGGTGGCTTGCAGGTTGGTTGGACTATTCAAAGAATAATCGTCCGTTGGTTTGCAAGTTCACCTATGTGCATTATAATATGAAAAAGTGGATTCCGCAACATACAATTTTGCATAAGGAACTGCTTCTGGATCTAAATCTTCGAAAGTAGCACCTTCTACAATTTCTTTGGACCAGTCTACTCCAACCTGACTTCTTATTAAGTCCACCTTGTCCATTGGCAGAGGACTTATAATTCTCATCTTCCCTCGCATACGCCGCACCATTCCAAGTTCTAGGAATTCCTCTCGTTGCCGGTGGTATCTGAAAAGCTACTATACGATGTCCATCCATATTCACTTCATAAATTTCCATAAAGGTAGCTCTTTCATTTGTACCACCAACAATCTCTTTTTTTAGATTCTGAAGGTTTCCATCCTGACGATAGGCCGTACCCACTATTTCTTTTTTATTTGTCACTCCAAAGATAAGCCAAGCCTCTTTAAAACCACGTATATTTGCCTCATTTCCTAATGCCGAAAAATATTTTCCAATATCTTTGAATGAATAATTTGTACGAGCTTCCTTGAATTCGACAACTTCATCTTCAAAGTCAATTATCATTTTTCGTATTTTCTCAATCAGTTGCTGATCTGTATATATCATATTACTTTCTTTCCGCCTTGGACTAATCTTGAGCTAATCTTGGACTAATTAAAGTTTGCAATAAGCTAAACCTACTATCATCTCAACGGACAATCTAACATAGTTACCTTATCTGCTAAATCAAGAAATCCGTTTGAAACTCTCTTCGAATGTTCGATTATTCTATGTGTCCATTTAGTTTTTCATTCCACTCTGCTTCCTTAAATCCAACAATAACAGTATTGCTATTTACAACTAATGGTCGTTTTACCAACATACCATTCGTAGCTAATAACTGTAACTGTTCCTCTTCACTCATTGTAGGAATCTTGTCCTTTAGCTGTATTTCTTTATAAAGAAGTCCACTAGTATTAAAGAACTTCTTGAGCGGAAGTCCGCTCTTGCCATGCCATTCTTTCAATTCATCATAAGTAGGATTAGCATCTACAATATGACGCTCAGTATATTCTATATTATGCTCATCCAACCATTTTTTAGCTTTCTGGCAAGTTGCACATTTTGGGTAGCATATTAATAACATTGTTCTACATCTCCTCATTTAAACTTAGTCTTCTGCGTCGCCATATAATATTTTGATGTTTAATTCATAATCATCATATGGGTTGGGTCTTATAGGTTTGATTTCTTTTAATTCAATATATTTACATTCTTCTTCATCAAACCAAACCACAAAACTCCTATCTGTATCATGGCATATTTGATTACCATATAACTCATAGGCTTTATTAGAAGGACTACGATATACCCTAAACACCCAAAACAACTTATAGCTATTTTCTTTTAACGCAGACTCCAGTATAGAAGTGTTGACTTGTAAGCACACTTGTTGATTTTTCCAATCCTTGTCTACATCAGAAAATTTGTATATTACTTCGTTATTTTCATTTATATACTCATACCCATCTCCGTATGTTATGCCTGTTATCTTTCTTGCAATTCCACTTGGTAAGTAAAAACTCATTTCTGTATCTTCATCATGTGCGGATAGACATGTAGTAATAAGTTTATATACTTGAACATTATTTTCCTGTTCACCAATATTTATAATATCATTAGTCTCTTTTGCAGTTTGAACCGCACATATTTCTTGCGGTGTATAGAAGCCACTTGTTTCAATATATGAATGAAAGTCTGATACATTTAATAATTCTGCCCTATCTTCTGCATATACATCTAATGCTTCAATGAATTTTTGAAATCCATCTCTTTTTACAATTCCTGAAGAAATCCATACCGCTTCCTCTATTCCTAATAATTCATTAACAATATTTGTAAATGCGTATAATATTTCCGTATCCGTTTTTCTATCAAACCAAGCTGCAAAATCAGGAACATCAGCCTGTTTCATCCATTTCTCAATGTTCTCAATAGAGAATTCTTCGTATGGAGTTACAACCATCTGATCGGTATGAATCCATTTGTCCTCCATCTTAGTATGTCTACTATTAACATAATCTTGATATGTGTTGGTAAAGTCATCAATTTCATAATAATCACTTATATACCTGATACCTTGTCCATAATCGTTATACTGCAGTTGGCTTGCAAATGCAGCTTCCATATGATGCTTCACGCACCAAACGTATTTTTCAGCCACCGTCATTACTCGAGACATTGCACCATGCGTAGATGGCGAATGCGTATGACGTATACATATATCAATACCCAAATTATTCTTATCTTCACATTCCCAAAAAGTCTTTTTATCCCAGCCTTGATTCAATAAATACTGATATGCAATTGAGATAATTAACCCTTCCGGCTCAAGCGTATCAACATCATATTCCTTCTTGTATTGCTCGATAAAGTCTGCTGTTTCCTTCAAGTATTCGCGAGTTTTATAGTCACTACAAAAGAACCTGTCCAAATGATCACATAGTACATATCGCGCCAAATCATAATCTATTGGACCATATCCAGAAAGTCTTTTTGAATTAAAAGAGTCCTTATACGCTGGCATAAATGAACTTTTTCTGATATATTTCTCTGATATTCTATTTTCACATTCTGCGTCACATAGTCCTTTTGATATTGCAATCTTAACAATGCCTTTGCAATAATACCTAATTGCAGAATTTTCATACTTAAAAAGACCTTCTTCTGAATAAACATTCTCAACTATCCAAGATGATAATTTCTCAAGATATTCTTTCTGGACAAACTTTCCAAGCGCAATTCCATATGCTATTGCAAATATATCTTCTACAATCTGTTCATCGTTGATATCTGCACAATATAGCAATAAATCTAAATACTTTTTGGGATTATTGATTCCCCACTCTGTTAGTTTAAGTCTACAATCATGCCGAATGTCATTATCTACAGAAGATAACCTCCATACCAAAATTAATGGTGCTCCCATGTAATGCTCTTCATCAGATAACACAATCATAGAGGTATCGATCTCTGAATATGTTCTCCAACTAGCATTATAATTATTACGTAAATATGTTGGAATCGACCACCATATATCTCTTTGAGCTGGTTTATCAAAACTTCTTAGGAACTCATCAAGTAAATTTCCACCCAAAGGATGGTTATCAACTTTGCTTACAGGAATAATAATATTGTTAGCAATTTCTCTAAACTCAGCCTCAGAATATTGCATTAATTGTTTAACATAATCACGATACTTAGATGCGATTCCAGCAGATGTATTGGCCAATGTATAACATATCAAGTCAAATAATACAGATTCTTCTCAGGGATTTCGCTTTTAAATTTTTTATCTATGCATTTTTATAAATAATCCAGTTA
>OGUD01000317.1_pt1 | contig 45313 bp, 35 predicted proteins | sample 1573671 | NCBI WGS metagenome assembly OGUD01 (sample SAMEA2582065, study PRJEB24529) | metagenome | biome: Human gut stool | place: China | collected 2011 | reverse complement strand
CAGTCGAGCGCTCACGTTGTTTGCTCTCTACAACTGCAACCGCTTGCGCAAATGGAAGGCTACCTTGCTGATTACCCCGAAACTCTGGTGCGCGCTTCGTCTCGAGTGCCATGGGGCCTTGCCGACTCTTGAAAACGATATTTGCCCAATTTTTAGGCAAATATCGAGTTGTTTCAGCATTATTCGGAAAAATCGAACGACTAACGTTCACGGGAACTTTCGACGCTTTTCAACACCTGGTCAAAAGTCACTCGTTTAAACAAATCTGCTTCCCTCATCGTTCAGAGATGGGGGTTTTGAAGAGCTTCCTACGGTTTCTCAGAAAGGAAGTTCTAGCGACGGATCAACCTTCAACAGCACCTCTGCAAAGGTCCTCTTAATGCGTTCGAGCGCTTCAGGCGTATCGCCTTCCAGGCGAAGCACCACGACAGGAGTCGTATTCGAGGAACGCGCTAGCGCAAAACCGTCGATCCATTCAACGCGAACGCCATCGATAGTAATTACGTCAAGAGCATCATCAAAGTGGGCTACCTTCTGCAGACGAGCAATAAAAGCCTTGTTTTCACCCTCGGCCATGCGAATTTGCAATTCCGGCGTATTAACGGCACTCGGGAGAGCCTCGAGAACCGCGGACGGATCCGCTTCGTGGGAGAGGATTTCAAGGATGCGAGCGCCCTCATAAACGCCATCATCAAAACCCGGCCAACGACCGTCATTAAAAAACAGATGGCCGGACATCTCGCCAGCAAACGGCGCCCTCGTTTCACGAAGCTTGGCCTTGACAAGAGAGTGGCCCGTACAGCTGATCGTCGGTACACCACCGCAAGCCTCAATCCAGGGCACCAGTCGACGCGTACACTTGACGTCATAAACAATTTGAGCGCCAGGGTGATGTGCAAGGATGTCCTTCGCGAAGAGCATCATCTGACGGTCCGGATAGATGATCGCGCCAGACTTCGTCACTACGCCTAGACGATCGCCATCGCCGTCAAAAGCAAGCCCAAGTTCTATGCCCTCTTCACGGACGGCCTTCTTAAGGTCTTCCAAATTCGCGGGCTTGGACGGATCGGGATGATGATTCGGGAAGTTGCCGTCAACGTCCGTGTAAAGTTCCTTCACTTCGCAACCAAGCGATTTGAAGAGCTCAACAGCTACAGGACCTGCGACACCGTTGCCAGCATCAATCGCAATACGCATCGGATGAGCAAGGCGCACATCGGACAACACGCGATGAAGATAGGCAGGCACTACATCCTCGTGACGAATGGTACCCGGCACTTCAGCCGTTCGCCAATCCTCCTTTTCGATGCGAGTACGGATACCCTGAATCTGATCGGCGAAAAGCGTAATTCCACCAAGCATCATCTTGAGACCATTGTAATCGGGCGGATTGTGAGAACCGGTTACCGCAACGCCGGTACCATTGCCGAAATACACGGTGGCAAAGTAGAGAACTGGCGTAGGCACCATGCCGATGTCGATAACGTCAACACCAGCTGCAGTTATGCCCTCCATCAAGGCGTTTGCCAAGCGCTTGCCGGACAGACGACCATCACGACCCACGCAAAACGAGGTCACACCAGATTCAAACGCCATCGAGCCGAGCACTAGACCCACCTGACGGACAGCATCCTCCGTCAAAGTCTTGTCAACGATGCCGCGAATGTCATAAGCCTTAAAGCTCGTAAAAGATAACATATTACTCATTCAATTTCATAGCTCAAAAAAGACTTGGCTGTTTGATGATTACTGTTTCTATTAAATATTAACATTAGGTCTACCTTTTCCCTCTTCGGAGCAAGAATGTTAAGCACAGACTCTTGATAATCGCCATCATCGTGATAGAAAGCAGCCAATTTCATTCTGAGGTTCCAATAAGCGTCATTAAATTGAATTGGGTGTACTTTGATTATTTTATAAGCCTGCTCCAGATGCCCCGTATTTAAAAGACATATTGCATATTCATACCAAAATTGACTACTAGGAAGATTAGCGAATGAGCTTTCACTTTCAATGCATAAAGTCAATGACATTTTCCAAGCTTTGGCAAAATTATACGCTTGAATTCGCATCAGCGAGGTAACATTCTTAACTAAGGCTCCATGATTTAAATCTAAGCGATCACAATCATTAAATAGTTGATTCCATGAACCATCCTTTATTAAAAGCATTAAATAGTTTTTAGCATGGCTAGTAAAGTAAGGGCCTTTCACAAACGCCAGATCCGACTCGAATAGAGATCGTTGCAATTCGGTTTTTATTTTCTTCTGGACATCTGCTTCAGCTTTACGAGCAAAGATGTAATAATCCAAAGAAGATGTCAACAAATACGCATCTAGCGTTTTATTAAACAATGGGTAGAACTGAAACGGGTTTACATAATCACGATACTTAATAAAGAAATCCTTTATCAACTCAAATATAACAGGACCATCTCTGTAGGACGAAACCTTGCATTTATTGACCAAAAATGGCACGGAGTGTTTCATCACTATTTCAATCCGTTTTTCCATCGAAAGACTCATGTGAGAAAGAGTCGACTCGATTGAATCTAAAGCAAGCTTTACTCTATCTGGCGTGATCGTAGTGATCAAAGATCCATTTTTTGTATTTGTCTTATAGAGATAAACAACATCATTTGTCATATTCACAACTTTCGCATGGCGGAAGCAGTGAGTCGTGAATTCCAAATCTTCTGCAATGAAAGAATCATTAAATTGAAGACTGTTTTTCCTGATTAGTTCAGTTCTGAAAAGTTTGTTCCAGCAGCTTGGTGAGACATGAAATAATTCTTCATCGTTAAGATGATTGTAATCTTCTGATACAAACTTATCCGCTAAAAATTTAGGTACGTACCATTTTGAGTTGTCGATTTTTCGTAAAAACTTACCTATCACAATATCAGAATTATTCTTCTTTGCAACCCTCAAAAGCGACTCATACCCAAATTCAGTAATCACATCGTCAGCATCGCAGAAAGTAAGAAATTCTGTAGAAACCTCATTAATTGCAATGTTTCTCGTAGCTCCGGGACCAGGAATACCCTCGTTGTTCAGAAGAAGAATATCATTCTCTTTGAAGAAAGGATTTTCAAACAGAAACTTAGAAGAGTCTTCATTAGAATGGTCGTTGACGATAATAATTTTGACAGCAATAGTAGATTGTAATATCGACTGAATAGTAGTTAATATTGTATCTTTAGAGTTGTGGTAAGGAATGCAAACGGTGATCTCAGGTTTCATTTTTATTTCACTGTTTCGTTGGCGCTTTCGCAGACATTGTTTATATTGCTTAATTTTGTGAGCATTAGTAGACTGAATTATTCACTGAACCGTAGTTAATATCGTACTTTTATAGTTATGATAAGCAGTGCGACTGGCAGTTTCTTGTTTCATTTTTGTTTCTCTGCATTGTAGATATTTTCGCAAGCATTACTTATGTTGCTTAAAAACACTTCGTCCCTATCATAATTAGCGGTCAAAGAACCCTCTAAAAATTGATGTACCCTTTCCACCGTTTCATCGACGTTTGTGGTCACCTCACCAATAGAATAGAAATCGTAATTAAACTCTCGATAAGAATGCAGCCCCGCTTTGAATTGTTCAAGATCAGGTATGAACTTAATGATCTTTGTGCCGTAATACATAAAGTCAAAAATGTATGACGATATGTCAGATATCGCGATTTCGTATTCGTTAGGGTCGGCAGAATCGACTATCCTTACTCGATCGGAGTTTGCTTTGATTTGGTCGCTATAGCAACTAAAATTTCGATGCAACTTTACATCGAGAACGTAGTCGTGCTTTTTTAGATCGTTCAATAATTTATCATTATTAATCAAGCTGTTGATATTGCCAATAAATTCCGCCGCAACTCTTCCTTCTTTAGCATGCCAATTATCTGGGCCTAAATGTTGTACTAAGTATTTACGCCAAGATGGTGCAAAAATAATTTTTTTCCCCTTATCACCCTTCACTTTAAAAGTAGAATAACGCGGCATTCCGTAAGGGAGTACGTCCTCGCTTTGGTAGTTCAAATCCCTAATTGCAACTTCTTTTTCAAACTCAGTCGAGACAACAACTCTATCTATGAAGGACGATCTGTCTTTCGAATACATTTGCACTAATTTAGCATGCATTACTCCATGCTGCAGGTATATACACTCGCAATTTAGTAAGTCCGAATAGTATTTCAACGCCGGACCAAACGGAACGAACATTGAACTTTCAAAGAATGACGTGAAGACTTTCCTAGCTCCCAAAAATAAGACCTTATGTAAGGTACTGTTCTTTTTAACAAGTTGGAACCGTCGAAAGAAAGGTAAATGTTTAGAGACTTCTTTTACAGATCCAGAATATATATAGAATTTAAATATCCCATCTATTTTTTTGATATCATGCGTAAACTGTACAAATGAATTGTCCAGATAACCCTTGGCATCAACGTACAACCAAATTTTTGTTCGATCTTGTAGAAATCTCGCGACCGCCCTTATAAGGCGTCGTCCATAATCTTTCTCATTTACACGCATTATCACTGCGTTATCTTGCGACCTTGCAATATAAATTTTGCGAGATTTTAGTTCTAAGTTAAACCCCTCTTTCTCGTATTTGAATATCTTCGAATCGGAAATAAAACCACCGCCAGCACGGAACCAAAAATTCGTATTTATTCTCTTGCCATTAACAATCGCGAAAAATTCTATGTAATTCTCTTCTTCCAGCGGAATTTGAATTTCGAATCCATAGTACTGATTTGTCTTTATCGCACTCCCAAAGTACGAATTTGCGCTATCGTAAAGATCAACTTCATGTTCTACTTCATTATGCCTTAAAAATAGCTTTGGCTTATCGATGTAATTCAAGCAGTCTGACTTTAGAAATCCACATAGCTTATAAAGCTTATTATGCAATCTTTCACGTTGCATCACAATTGTGATTTCTTTCTCGCAAAGCAACTCACCATGAATAGAATCGCATAAATATAGCCCATCGTTTTCAACTATAGGAAATGCCTGGTTTCTTGTCTTAGAAAAAATCAGATATTGCTTGTGCTCTCTAGTTAACCATTTATTATTAATAATAAGCCTGTTGTCAATTTGATTCAAGATTTCAAGTAGCTCGCCGTCAATCTGTTGTTTTCCATTTGTTTCGTTATAGTCAAACAAAAAATCTCCCGATATTCTCCATGACAAATTGTACAATATGAGAGATTTACAATAATCGCTTGCCGCCTCGCTAAATTTGGATAACTCGATTAACTCATTAAATAGATGAGCAATCTCTTTCTTTGAGTAATAAGGATGGTTAATTATCGTTGTGGAGCTTGCAGTCCTTCTGTATACATATTGCGCCGTATTGCACCATCCTATTTTTGCTTTTTTTACAGCTATATTTGTGTTAAATAATTGATCTTCCCCGATACGTAAACTCTCATCAAAAGTTACCCCTAATCCATTTTTCACGCAAACATTCATTGTAGTTTGTGAAAAATCTGGCTCGCTCACCAAATCAATTACGGTATCTTTAGTTTTGCCGATACCTCGCTTCCCTTTTATTAACTTTTGACCATTGTCATAAAAAATATTGTAGGTTACAAGATCAACTAATGAGTTATTCTTATCAAAAAAATTTACAATATCTTCAATTGTGTTTTCGGACAAATAGTCGTCTGCATCGAGAAACAAGACGTATCTACCGGTCGCCTTGCTTAATCCAATATTGCGAGCTGATGAAACACCGCCGTTTTCCTTTAAATGCTGCAAAATGGTAACATTGTTATGCTCGCCAGCAATTTGTTCGACAATCGTGCGACTATTATCAGTAGAACCATCATCAACGCAAATAACTTCTATTTTCTTTTGCGTCTTCTGGTCCAAAATTGATTTTATGCACGCTTCAATAAAGTTTTCCTTATTGAATACCGGTACTACTACAGAAATATCAAACATATTTATAAATCCACCGCCACTTTTGTTGCTACTGCAATCTGATAAATAATTTGCATCAGGTCTTTAGCCATCAGCATGCCCTTTGTATCTACCTTCGGTAAAACTAAAATCCGATCGCCAGACTCTATTCCTAAAGATTCAGCTAATCCAACTTCTCCATTTTGTTTGGCGATCAAAATCTGACTATCATTCGCGCGTGCAGAAACTCCACCAGCTGATGCGAGATAATCGTCTAAGGTCATACCTGTCTCAAATGCCACTGCCTTGGGCAATACAACCTCTCCGGTCACCATAACAACGTTGGACTTCTGAGGTATGACAATCTCATCGCCGTCCTCTAACCACAGATCAGAAACCTGACCACGCCTGGAAATGACTACTACACCATCCGGTTCTAACTGAGATGCACGTTTTACAAAGTCCTGAATGAGTTGAGCTTCTTTCACTCTAATCTGGGCCTCTTCTGGCGTGCTGGAAGTAGCCGTCAACGCCGTCTGTTCAAGTCTGCGCAACGAATCCAAAATAACGGCCTTCTGATCTCTAGCTACGCTCTTCCGACGCAGATAAATAGCATCAGTTGCTGCAAGCTCCGGTTCGACTTCAATTTGACGAAGCAAATCACGGAGTTTCGTGGTCTTGTGAATAGGGTAACGAGAAGCACCTGTAATGGCACCTTGCACCGTCGCCATTATTGTGTCACCCGGCTTGTCAGCTACAAATTCAACAATGTCGCCATCTGCCAATGCAAATGACTTGAATTCTTCGATAGAGAAATACTGATTAAAAGGAGACTGATTTCTTGTTCCCGTCACGCTAACATGAGAAACATTGCGTTCCGGTGAAGCGAGTTCAATAAGACCGGAACCCTTGGCCGCCGCAGGCTTCGAAAATTCATAAGCCGCTTCCTCACGCAACAAGCCATAAGCCGAAACGGCAATGCCCTTTTCCTTCACGAGAATCACGTCGCCATTCTTCAAGCGAAGATTGGGAACCGTACCTTCCAACGCAAAGCGATAGAGATCAAGCTGTTCGACAACCTTCTTGTTGCGAATGACCTCGATATGACGGTAACTGCCGCGGTTTGCATCAATCCCCCCGGCTCGATCGATGAAGGACATGATCGAATCCAGAGAACCGCCCGCATAGCGACCAGGACTGTTCACAAACCCAGTTACATAAACCGCGACAGGCTGCGCACTCTGAAGATTGACATAAACCTGCACATTATCCGTGTACACACGACCAATGGCCTGCTTCACCGCAGAGAGGAGATTCCCCTGACGAAGGCCAGCTACATGAATGGGACCGACTTCCGGGAGGAAAAGATTCCCCTGCTGGTCAACGACCAAAACGTCGTCATAGCTGCGAGCGCCCCAAACACGAACGACCACACGATCGCCCGGAGCGAGGATGTAGTCTGCCGACGTCATGTCGCTGAAGGTACCAGCAAAGCGCCCTTCAAACAAATTGGCAGCGAACGGACGAAGAACGACCGACGTCGCGTTCGTGAGCGGTCCTTGAGCCCAGGCCGGTGCCGCGACGTTCGTCGTCGGCAAGGTCGCCTGACGATATTCCTGCGTGAACGTACCGTTCAGCTGCGTACCGTTGGGGCCCATCATCGTTCCCGCCGGCATGGCCGACGGGGTCACGGGCATTCCCAAGCTCGAAGGCGCGGGATTTGAACTTTTTCCAAGCGCAGATTCATACATAATCGCGCTGTCCACAGCGGCGAACACGCCCGTCGACATCAAAGGCGTCGAGAGGAGTGCCGTCATCACTGCGATTTTCAATGAATTGAACTGCATTTCTGACTCTTTTATTTAAAAACCGGCATGTTCACGAATGGAGGCAATGATCAATCGCACCATTCCGTATAAGAAGAAGAACCCGAAGAATGCGCAAAGGGTAAAAACCCACGTATGCGGATACCGCGATTCATCTGGCAGGGTCGGCTGTTGGATCGGCACGATGTACTGCGTTTTCGCCAAAGCCATCGCACGAGCCTGCTCGAGCGCCGTCATGGCAGAAACCAACTGCTTCTGCGCGAATTCGCTTTCGATCATCAGGTTTTCATATTGAGAAACCCAGGCATTCAACGCGAGCGACGTTTCTTGAGTCCCGGCAAGGCGTGCCTTTTCAGCTTTGAGCTGAGCTTCAACAGCCGCCAATCGCTTTTCCAGACTGCGCACTGTCGGGGCATTCGCCTGCATATACGAGCGGGCTTCTTCAAGCTGCGCCTTCACCTTAGAGCGCTCGCCTTCCAACTCAAATACCAGAGTCTGAAGACCGGAAGCCGTGGCTTTCGGGTCCAATTCCCGATGTTCATCCCGGAAGACTTCCAAAGCCTTCTGCGCCTGCGTCACACGCTGCTGAGCGAGCTTCACTTCAGAAGAAGCCAACTTGATCGAATCATTACGGGAACGTTCGTTCATTTCGTTGACAAGCGCTTCGCTAGCTTTCAACGTTGCCTGCGCAATGTTCTGCGCCATCTGAGGATCGTAGGCGCGAACGGCGAAGGTCACAATGCCGCTGTCGACGTCAAGCTTCGGTTGAGAAACCTTGGACCAGAAAACTTCCTTATCCCAAGCCGTGGGATTCTTAGCCAATCTGGAAATCAGGTCATGCGAACCGGACGAATAGTAGTCGACGACCTTCAGCTCACGATCCAATGCGTTAAAAAGGTCCGGCGAGCGAAGATACGCTTCGACAATACGAGCGTTCTGAATCGACGAGGAAGACGTCCTGAAAATCTGGGAAGCAATGTCGATGCCCGCCCCCTGTTCAACCACGTCCTTGACGGCGAACTGCGTTTCGGACACATACATGGGCGAAGCAATCAGTGCGAAATAACCGAACGTCAGAATCGTCGGTAGCGCCACAAAGCTACAGAATTCCTTTTCAAAAGCGGAGCGCTGTTGCCACCATTCCTTCCATTTCGGCATCTTCTTTTCAGTAGCCAGTGCACCTTCCGATGCGACTGGTACAGACATCACCTCAGGCACAGATGCTACAGCTGCCACTTCGTTCTTATCTTCGTTTTGCATTGCAAATATCCGTATAAACCTTAATGGCCTCATTGACGTCAGGGTAATAAACTAGTTGGCTGGCATTGAGCACCGCGCCGCACATGCAATTTTGCTTGACTGCAACCATGCTGTGCGATACAAAAATTAGCGTCGACGTCGAAGCCTTTTCCTTCAATGCTCTATCCGCCTTCTGCTTGAAGGCCGCATCGCCGACAGAATACGCTTCGTCAATCAAATAAAAATCAAAGCCGATCGCCATTGACAATCCAAATGCCAGCTTGCTGCGCATACCAGATGAATAGGTCTTGACCGGCATATCCATGTAGTCGCCGAGTTCTGCAAAATCCTCAACATACTCAGTGACCTTGCGAATATCAGCGCCATAAACGCGAGAGACGAAGCGCAAGTTCTCACGCCCCGTCAATGTTCCATGAAAGCAACCGCTAAAACCGATCGGCCACGATACGCGCGAGGTGCGAATGACACGCCCGGAGTCAGGAGGCTCTGCGCCGCCGATGATCCGAATCATTGTCGACTTGCCGGCACCGTTCACACCGAGAATTCCGATGCTCTTACCTTCCTCAATCTTGAGATTCACGTTGTCGAGCACCGTATGCCATCCGGTTTTGACGCGATAACGCTTGCAGACATCTTGTAATTCAATCATTGATCCATCCTACGACTGCGAACGTAACGTTCCAAGAAACCACCCAAAGCGCACATCGTTAGTGCGATGAAGCACAAATAGCTCAAGCTCACGCCGGGCACGACATAGGGTGCATGCATGGCTTCACGGCAAAGCTCCACGGCATGCATGACCGGATTCCACAGCAGATATTCAGAGAGCGACTGGCTGAAAATGGAAATGGAGAAAAAGATGCCGGAGACAAAAAAGAGAATGCGCAAAATCATCGGCACCACTTTGTCGAGTGCCGGCACAAAAACCGCAAGGGAGGAGAGCACCAAGCCCAAACCCAGGGACAACAGCGGAACGAGGACAACCAACATCAAGAGCAATGACAGGCTGCCCAACATGAAAGGTTCCTCCAACAGCAAAGCTCCTGCACCGATAATCAACGCCGTTACCAGAATCTGAGTAGCCGTCGTCACAAGCGTCCTGGCAATCATGACATCCAATTGCGTCACCTGAGGAAACGTCAACAAGCCTTTGTTGCCGCTTACGGCCGTCATGCATCGGCTGATCGTATTGGAAAAAATGTTCCAAACACCGAAGCCTATTGCCAAAAACATGGCCATGCCCATGCCGTGCGGTGCTTGACCAGCTCCCATGTAATGACGCACGGCCCAAAACACTCCAATGCTGAACACACTTTGAATCAACACCCAGAGGTAACCCAACTTGCTGTTACCGTTGATCGTATGAATCTCGCGCAACATGAGCGCGGAGATCACACGTGCTTCGACAATCGCCCCGCGTTGCAGATCGATCCAAAAGGAAGGGACTTTAGTGCACGAGCTCGACATAGCGCCACTGCTGATCCTTGCCGCGACAGACGGCAATATGCTGACGATCATTTTCGGTGGTTACGGTGAAGCGATAGCACATTTCACCCAGACCGTTCACATATTCACGATCCTTCGACATTTGAGCTGAACCAAAGTGCGTCGAATTGCTCACTTCGACGCTTCCCATCGGCTGCTCGACGAGGGTCTTGGCGAATTGCTGAAGCTCTTCAGATTGTTGCTTATCAACAACTACTTGAGGTGCCGCGACCTCATGTTGCAGACCGCGCGGTGCTTGACAACCGGGCAGTATCAAGACCGATATGGAAGCCAGCAAAAACATGCCCGTTTTCTTCATTTCAAACCTTCTCTAATCATTCGTTAAAAGTTGTCAATTACCATTAAAGCAAATCCAACTTCTTTAAAAATAACTCAACTGCACGCAGGCACTTCACCCACCATTTGATGTCGGGCTGTTCCTTATGCAGGATTCTGTGGCAGACGTCTTCAGGCCTGCAAAAGCTTTCCGTCATCCAGTCCCAATATTTCGGGTAGAGTATCATAATCCCTGCGACAAGCTCTCTAGGGGTTAACCCTGTATTGACCTGCTTTTCAGCTATACGATCTACCGTCAATCCCCATCCCGAATAAAACGGCTTTCCATATGTGATGACCTTTACCTCACGAAGCAATGCTTCAAATCCCGACAAGCTTGTGAGCGTATGGAGCTCGTCAATATAAGGCCAGAAATCGTTCAAACTACCTGATGTAAGAACCAAGTCTGTGCATTTCTTCAATACCTCTTCCGAAATCCTTCCCTTCTTCATGCCGCTCACCACATCCGGATGCGGCTTAAAAATAATGAAGGCTGTCGGGCAGATCTGCCGAACGGCGCATAGCAAATGTTCTGTCGACTGAATCATCCCCCCACCGCGCTTCACCGACGCATCACCGTCCACCTGTCCCGGTACCAGCACAATGGTGCGATCCCTCGGTAAAGCTTGTAGCTGCTCGACAACTGCAGGATCAGACGGCGTGTTGTATTTGCTCAAGCCATTTTCCACAATCAGCTGAATCAGCTTGTCGCTTCGCTCAAGCAGACGAGGTAGATCCGGATGCTTTTGAATGTTTTGAAGGATATGGGTGAGTCTGGAAGGCCGTGCCGGATCGAAATAGATCCCGCAATCATCCATCACCAGCGAGAAGGGATAGTGATAGTCGACTCCGAGCCCTACGGAGCGCAGGAAGCCGTCTTCCATTCGAATGAGCGGCACATGACGCCGACGGCAGCGAGCGACCACGGCATCGGTTGCCTTGCCTGCCCAAATAAGCACAGTCTTACCTTCCTGAGCAGCCAGGTCAATACCGTACTCGACTTCACCTTCAAATTGAATGGTCCCGCCCGTAGACGATGCAAAAGCCTTCACATGCGGCCACTTCCAGCGTCGGAATCCGACGGCAACGTAATCGCGGCGATTTTCTTCATTGGCCTGTCGGCGGGCCGCCATGATGTCGATGGCCTCCGCCAAGGCAATGCGGGACTTCGTGACGGGATTCACATAGCGGCAGAGCTTGAGATAAGCTGCCGCGAACATCTGCTCAAGCGTTGGTCGACCCTTGCGTCGTCCCGGGATGTCACCATGATCAATAGTCAATCCCCAGCCGGCGTAGAAGGGTGCCCCGAAGGTGTGTACAACCTTTCCCATCAGAAGAGCTTCAAACCCCATCTGAGAAGTGGCGACATAGACCTCATCAAAGGCCTCCACAAAGGAGAGCGTTGCAAAACTCTCCGACATCACATAGACATTAGGCGGAAGCGTGCCGAAGCAGCTGCGCTTTTTGCCGCTTAATACGTCGGGATGCGTTTTGACAACAACCACCGCATCGGGAACTGCCAAGGCAGCCGACAACATCGCTTGAAAAGACTGCGCGTTGGCATTTCCCAATGCAATGCCTGCATCCCCCTCCGTCTGGTCGACAACGAGAATCAGCTTTTGACCGGGCTTGACACCCGCTTTGTTATAAAGCTTGACCTTGTCTGCAGACGTAAAGGAGGGAGCGTTATTGTATTTAGAAAGGTCATAAAACTTAAAGCGCGCAATGGCTGCACACGCCTCTTCCAAGACCGTCCCCGTACACCAGCCTGTATTGTTGAGCATGGCCTCTAAGTCGGACGCTGAGCCGGCATCGTAATAAGCGCCAGTACGATCGAACGACAGAGACAGGGGTTGCTCCCCCTCAACACCAAGCCGCAGAGAGCGTAGAAAGCCGTCCTCTAGTGCCAGATAAGGAAGCGCATGCTTATGCGCAAAGACACGTGCTTTTTCCGCCGTTTTCTTATGCCCCCATCCGATGACGAGATCACCTGATTGCGCCTTAGGGCTCTCCCAAGCACCGTGAAAAGTCAATTCACCATATTTTTTGATTTCATCCTGAAGAAACATTTCAAGATTTTGAATCTTTGAGATGCCGAAAGAAAAAACGTGAATCATTTTGTTGAGAGAATCGTTCCAGAAAAGGTGTCTTACTGCTTCGGACATCTAGACATATTGTCTTTGACTGTCCGCTGCATTGTCATCGGCAATGATTCAATCCTTGCCCGTCATTTTGGTCACTTCTTCACGTGCCTTGGGCAATTCTTCGCATACGAGATCAATTGCACGATGAATATGCTCCATGTCGTGTGCCGCCGAAAGGAAGAAGCGCAGGCGTGCGCCCCCCTCTTCCACCACTGGATAGATGATCGGCATGACATTTACCTTTCGCTCAAAGAGACGCGCAGCAAGCTTGCCTGCCAGAAGAGAGCTGCCGAGCATGAGCGGCACGACGGCATAGCCTTCGGCAGCACCGGTGTCGAGCCCCTTTTCCTTTGCATAGCGAACAAACTCGTGGCTCACCTCCTGCAGCTTCTTCACGCGTTCGGGCTCGGCCAGCATGAGATGAATGGCTCGATCCGATGCAGCGGCGAGAACAGGCGACATGCCGACGCTGTAGACAAAGCCCGGCGACGTGAACTTTAAAAGTTCGACAACTTCAGCGCTTCCGGCAATGTAGCCGCCGCAGCCACAACAGGTCTTCGAGAGCGTCCCCATCCAGAGATCCACTTCCTTCGGATTGATACCGAAGTGTTCGGCTGTACCTCGCCCCGTTGCACCCAGGACGCCCAAAGAATGCGCTTCATCAAGCATGAGGAAGCACCCCCAGGTCTTCTTGAGTTTCACAAGTTCAGGAAGGTGGGCGATGTTGCCGTCCATGGAGAAGACGCCTTCGGTAACGATAAGCGCACGCTGCGCCTTGGGACGATGCTCCTGAAGCAGTCGTTCCAAGGCTTCCATGTCGTTATGCGGAAAGCTGATGCGCTTCGCGCCCGACGTCTGCGCCCCCATCACGATGGAGTTGTGCGAAAGGGCGTCGTGAAAGATCACGTCCTGAGGACCGAAGAGCTTTCCGATGGTCGAGACGTTCGTTGCATGACCGCTCACGTAGACGACGCAGTCCTCCGCATCGTAGAGACCGGCAATGGTGTGCTCGAGCATACGGTGCGGCGGGCGCTCGCCCGAAACGAGACGAGATGCAGACGCACTCGTACCCCAGCGCTTGAGCGCATCGACCGCCGCCTCTTCAAGCGCCGGATGACCATTCAGATCCAAATAGTCGTAAGTCGAGAAGTTGAGGAAGGTTTCGCCGTTGATTCGGGTTTCCGCCTTGGCAATGCCATCATGGCACTGGAAGAAAGGATTCAAAATCCCAGCTCGTGCAGCCACGATGCGCTCCATTCGAAGCTGCTTGTAGGCAGGGAATTCATCAAATTTCGTCATTTTGGGATCCGCCCGCCACTGCACGGCTTCAAGCGTACGGCCCTCCCGGGGCTGAAGCGAAGCGGATCCGGTGCGCTTCAGACGCGACAGAAGCGCAGAACGGTCGTCCCCCGAAAGACCGAAAAGGTTTTTACCCTGATTGTTGCCTTCCTCAGCCATTTGCTCTGATTCCTTCTTTCAAATTCTGAAAATTTTGCCTTCGAAATGTCTGGACCGAACTCAGCGGGCAGCATCCTTGAGCACGCTGCTCTTCATGTCGCCGGAGAGTTCAAGACCGTGCTGGCCTGCAATCGCATCGAGCATCTGCTCGTCTTCGTTCGACTTGTTGAGCATCTGCCAGAAGCGCTCGGCCATCGTCTGAATGGTTGCACCGCCCGAGAGCGACACAGCCGGAATCTTGAGTCCGATACGCTCTTCAAGCGCAACGGCAAGCTCCACCACCATCAGAGAGTCCATGCCGATGTCGGAAATGGGCTGATGAACGTTCAATTCCTTGACGCTGATGCCCATGAGCTTGGCCACTTCCTGCGCAATGAGGTCGGTAAGCATGAGGATCGCTTCGTCGGCCGACTTGCCGGCTAGAAGCTCAGCCATGGAGACTGCCTGCACAGCATGGCGACCCATGCGCTTCCAGATACCCTCAAAGCGCGCTTCGCGCACAACGGGCAATTTCTGCACACGCGACCAGTCAATCGCAAAGAAGTGCGAAGCGGGCTCGCGCACATGAATGACCGTTTCCATGGCATCAAGCACGTCGCCGGATGCGAGCGCGGGCGTGCCCAGCGTATTTTCAAGGAGCCTGTGCGCCTGCGGATTGGCAAGCAACATGCCCACATCTCCCACAGGACCCCAACCGATGACATGCACGGGCATGCCTTTGGCACGAAGGTTGCCGGCAAGCGACTCGAGTGCCATGTTGGCCGCCACGTAATTGGCCTGTCCGGGATTGCCCAAGAGCACCGTAGCAGACGAGAACATCACGAAGAAATTGGGCATGATGCTGCGCAGCATCAGATAGTCAGCCAGTCGAACCGCTCCAGTTACCTTCGGACACCAAACTTTCTCACAGGCTTCGGCTGTCAAATTGACAAAAGCGGCGTCGGCGAGCACACCCGCAGCATGGACGACACCCATGACCGGCGGCAGACCGGCCAGAACCTCATCCATCACCTTGAAGAAGGCGGAAGACTCGCCAGATGTGATGTCAAGCGCAGGGGTCACCACTTTAACGCCCGTATCTTCAATCCGTCGCACAAAAGCTTTAGCGTCTTCCGAAGCAGCGCCGGAGCGAGAGAGCAACACCAGTGCCTTGGCTCCGCGCTCAACCATGCGTTCGGCCACCTTGCGGCCAAGGCCGCCAAGGCCGCCCGTCACAACAACAGTGCCTTCCACAGCACAATCGGCTGCAGGCTTTTCAGCCGCCGTCGACGCATTTGCTTCATACGTGACAACCAACTTGCCGATATGGTGCGACTGCTGCATGGTCTGGAAGGCTTCCTGCACGCGATCAGACGCAAAGAGCGTCATCGGAAGCGGACGGAAGTCGCCGTTTTCAAAGTGCTTGAGCACTTCGGTAAAGAGTTCGTTCGCCAAGTCCGGACAGTCGACGAGCATCTGGTCGACGTCGATCCCGAAGTAGGAGAGATTGCGGCGGAAGGGACGCAGGAACATCGGCGTATCAGCAAAGAAGTCGCGCTTGCCCAACTCCAGGAACCGGCCGAAAGGCGCAAGCAGTCCGAGCGACTTTTCCGCACCGGCACCCGCCAAAGAATTGAGCACCAGATCCACCCCTCGCCCGTTCGTATCGCGCCGAATTTCGTCGGCAAAGGCAAGGGAGCGAGAGTTGTAGACATGCTTGACGCCCAGACGACGAAGAAGCGCTCGCTTGGTATTGGATCCGGCCGTCGCATAGACTTCGAGTCCCAGAAGATTCGCAATCTGAATGGCCGCAAGCCCGGCACCACCCGCAGCGCCGTGGATCAGGATCGACTCGCCGCGACGTGCGCGACCCAAATACGAAATGGCGTACCAGGATGTAAAGAAGACGACGGGCACGGATGCCGCTTCGGCAAACGTCAGATTCGACGGCATCTTCGCCACGGCCTCGGCCTTCGTCGTGATGACGGTACCAAAACACGCAGGGGCAAAACCCACTACTGCATCTCCGGGCACAACGTGCGTGACGTTCTCACCGACAGCCGTCACGACGCCGGATGCTTCAAGCCCCATGGTGGGACCCGAGAACCCATTTTCCAGAGCTTCTTCAGGCAGCAACCCCATCGCCCACATTACGTCACGGAAGTTGAGCCCCGTCGCGCGAACGGCAATGCGCACCTCGTCGGGCGCAAGCACACAGTCGTCCATGGGCACATCCTTCCAGTAGAGGTGATCAAGCCTCCCCGGCATATCGAAAGCCAGCACCTTGGCCGCGCCCTCACCGCACGCAGCGGGCGCACGCATCTCACTTTCCTGATGCTGAGACACAAAGCGCTTGTAACGTACGCCTTCGGCGATCAAGACTTCAACGTCATCCGGCTTAGCATTAAGGAGCATGTCGGCCGCACGCTCAAGCGTCTTTTCCGTCGCATCCTGAAGGCTCAGAACGCCCGCGTGCACAGCCTGGCATTCGTTGCCAAAGACACGCGTCATGCCGGCAAGGCCTGCTCCCTTGATCGAAGCGGCTCCATCAATTGCAGCAAGCGCGCCCGTGATCGAAACAAGCTCAATGCCTTCTGCAAGCGTACCCTTCGAAACCGCCATCTGCAGTCCCTGCATCAGAGCAAACGAGCCTTGCGGGAAAGCCTGCGCATCAATCATGCGATCGCCGATCTCAAGGTCGATGAGCGATACAACGCGCGTGCCTTCGGGGAGGGTTTCGGCCACACTCGCCCAGAATGCAGCATCACGTGCCTCGTTGTCCGAAACCGTCGTCACGACAAACGGAATTTCCTTGACATCCTCACCATGCATGCGTTCGGCCACGGCCGCTTCGAGCGTATTAACGAGTAGCGCCGCTGTGCCGCCCGCATCATGATGCACCGTGAAGACCTGAACGGGAAGGCCGGCTTCGCTTGCCGGCACGTCGACTGCAGCAGTCTTCTTCACGCCGGCAAGCAGCATGCGAGGCGAAATGGAGAGAGCTTCTTCATCCACGCGAGATGCCTCAAAGCCCGCACGGGCGAGCGCATCTAACCACGCGTCAGCAGACGCCAGACGGCAGATGCCCTTCTCTTCGCCCTTCACCCACCAGGCTTCATCAGCCCCTTCGAGCAGATTGACGGACGCGTGCGGTGCCGTTTCTACCATCGCCACCACGCCGCAAGGAAGGAGCGCATCAGACAGATGCTTCAAAACAGCCGGCACATTTTCATGGAAAGCCAGGCCGTCGGGCAAAAGTGCCACGTCAAAGGACGCGTGCTGAGCCTCACGCAACCATGCCTCGAGCGTCATCACATCCACGCCCACCGCATGCTCGAAGACCGACTTCACGCGATCGGCCGCCACTTCGTTGCCAATCACGAAGGTGCACTGCGCGGATTCATCAAGCGAAGCGCGCAATTCGGTATAAAAGCTCCCGCCCGTTTCACCCACGACCAGAACACGCAGGCGAGCCTGGGCGTCGCGCATCTTCGCGAGTCCCTTCATATCTTCCAGCCAGCTGCGCATGGAGGCCGTCAGAAGCGCGCGCTGAGGCATGTGCGAAAGCAGTGTCTTCAACGTCCCCTTACGCTCCGGCAAGAGGCTGTCGAGCGTCACACTCCCGGTCAGAAGATTCGGAATGCTGCGACCCACAGCATCAAGCGCCGTCAAAAGCGGCCAACGTGTGGGTTCGGTTGCCAGAAGCGTACGGTAAATCACGTCGGATGACGGGCACTCCGTATCGCATGCCACGCGCACCAGACCGTCATCCGCTTCAGCCAATCCATTTTGCACGAGCAGATTTGTCATGAAGGCGCGCCAATCGTCGAGCGCCTCCACCGTAAAACCCTCGGCAAAGAGAAATTCTTCGGGCAACCATTCATCATAGCTGCGCACAGCCTCGCGCACGTAGGCAAGCACGAGCCAGTGAAGCAGCTCTTCCGTTTCAACAGCCTTTTCAGCCGACCATTCGTAACCCTTCGCAGCTTCACGCACCGCAGCAGCAAGCGCCGTCAGATCATCCCCCTTCACCAGGGCCTCGCGATCGGTCGGGTACTTGAACCAATGTTCGGTATAGAAGGCCGGATCAATGTGCTTCGACTTATGATGCACGCGCAGGAAGCGCACGTCATCAAAGAGTGCAAGCGCGTCGCCTTCAGCATTGCGAAGCAGAATTCGAGTCTTGGCCGAGCGTTCCGTCACCTGCACGAGATGAATTTCGGCCCAAGCAGGCGTACCCTGGGACCAGACGATCGTTCGTCCGAACCAGCTCGGGAGATAGGACGACTTGGCATCGTCAAACTGATGGCGCAAGCGTTCGGCCAATGCAAAGAAGAGACCTTGAAGCGCACCGTCGACAAGTGCGGGCGAAAGCCCCATGCCCATGTCGGCAGCCGGATCGCGAGAAACGAGCTCGACCAACACGTCGCTTGCCAGTCCGTCCTCGCCCGCAAAGGTCCAGGCAGACTTGATGGGCTTGAAAGCCCCCTTGTAGGTCAGACCGATGTCGGCAAGGCCCGCATAAAATGCTTCGACGTCGCAGGCTTGGCCGGCGGTCTTGATGCGCTCCGTCCAGGGCTCGTCCTGAGGCTTTGGGGCATCGGACGCAATAACACGTCCTGCCAAATGCAGTAACGGCTCTTCGGCCGAAAGCTGATCACGCGAGGTGAGCGTGATCATTCCCGCCCCCATAACGCGCGTCTGCACGATCTTGGCCGATTCAGCGGAAAGCGCCATCGGACGCAGAATCGCCAGATTGTCGAGTTCCATCGCATGCGCGGGCTTCATCGTGAGGCGTGCGGCCTCAACGGCCATCTCCAGATAACCGGCAGCAGGGAACAAAACCGTCTCATCGATTTCATGACCGGCAAGCCACGGTGCAACCTGCAGATCCACCGTGTGTTCCCAAACATGTTCGGCATGCGGTACCGGACGCCCCAAAAGCGGATGCACGCGATTATTCTCGAAAAGCCTCCACGACTCAGTGGTGGGCGCTGCCCACAGGAGCTTCTTATTCCAGGCATAGCGCGGCAGGGTGCGGTCACGCTCCGTTTCGGGCCATGCATCGGACGTAAGCGCCAAAGCCATGACTGCTGCAAACTGACGTCGCACGCCGGCCCAATTTCCAGCGCGATGCATCAGATAGCCGATCTTGACGTCGATCTGATGCTTTTTCGCAATGGCACGCATGTAGCCGCCCAGAATGGCGTGCGGGCCCACTTCAATAAAGTGTGTAAAGCCTTCGGCCACGAGCGTATCGACCGCCGCTTCAAAGCGAACGGGCTGACGCACGTTCTGCCACCAATAGTGAGCCGTGAGGGTATTACCGGCCGTCACTTCTCCCGTCACGCTCGAGACAAAGCGCACATCATTCGTTTCAACGGGCTTCAGGCCGGAGAGCGTCGAGAGCACTTCACCTTCGAGCGGAGCCATCTTGGAGCTGTGGAAGGCGTACGCAAGGGGCAGACGCTTGAAGAGCCCGCCTTGCGCCTTGACGAGCGGCTTGAGTGCATCGATTTCATCCGCATCGCCAGAAAGCGTAAAGTTATCGGGCGCGTTCCAACCGGCCACCTCCACACCGCGCTTGTCGGCAAGAACCGCCATCAGCTTGTCCTCGTCACACTTGGCCGCGGCCATCGTGCCGGAACCGTGCATCTTTCCCTGCAGTGCGGATCGCTCGTAAATCACCTTCACGGCATCGGAAAGCGTCAGAGCGCCTGCAGCCCAAGCTGCCGCCACTTCACCCACGCTGTGACCCGTAACCGCTCCGGGATGAACACCGGCTTCGCGCAACAAGGTCGTCAAGCCTACTTGAATGGCAAAGAGAAGCGGCTGAGCCACTTCAGTCTTCTCCAACATCCAGACTTCCGCTGGTTGCGAGAGATAATCGCGAATCGACCAACCGGCAAGCGGCTTAAAGAACGCATCGATCTCATCGATCACTAAGCCAAAGCCCCGCGAATTCGCAAGCAAGTCCGCTCCCATGCCGACCCACTGGCTGCCGTTGCCCGAATACACGAATGCGATCTTACCCTGGTGAGGAAGAGCATTATGTTCAACCGCAGCAGGCAGATCGTCGCGAAGCGCGCCATGTTCGGCAAAATACGCCACAGTCACAAGCGCTTCTTCCAAGGTCCTGGCATTGATCATCAGCACATAAGGAAGACGCTCGCGTTGGCGTGCGCAGGCACAGGCCGTACGGTTGTAATACGCCGCATCCGCCCCCTGCAGGCGCTCGTTGTAAGCGCGTGCCAGATCCTGCAGGCTTTCCATACTGCGAGCCGAAATCATGAGAGGAAGAATGCCGCTTTCAAACGCAGCATCCTCAACATCCACAATCTTCGGCTTTTCTTCGAGAAGCACATGCGCGTTCGTACCGCCGAAACCGAACGAATTCACGCACGCGAGCACGCCTTCCTTGCCGCCCACCTTCGGTAGAGGCTCGTTTTCAGTCGGCACGCGAATGCCCAGTCCCTTGAAGTCGATCTTGGGATTCGGCGTCTTCATCTGAATGTTGGGCGGAATGCACTGATGTTCAAGGACGTTCAAAACCTTAGCCAGCCCTGCCATGCCGGATCCGGTTTCCAAGTGGCCGAGATTACCCTTTACTGATCCGATCCAAAGCGGCGCATCGTTCTGATCATGATGCCCGAGCACTTCGCCGATGCTCTTCGTTTCAATCGGATCGCCTGCGGCCGTTCCCGTACCATGCGCCTCAACATACGCAATGCGAGACGTATCGATCCGCTTGTCCTCGTAAATAGATTCCAAAAGTGCCTTCTGCGCTTCGCCGTTGGGGAGCGCAATGCCGCTCGTACGGCCGTCGGAATTGACACCTGTTGCACGAATGACCGCATGAATGGCGTCATGATCGCGAAGCGCGGCTTCCAGAGGCTTGATCAAAATGACCGCACCGCCTTCGCTTCGCACGTAGCCGTTGCCCTTTTCGTCGAACACCTTGCAGCGGCCGTCGGCGGAGAGCATGTGCGCCTTCGAAAAGCCCACAAAGGACATAGGGGAAAGCAGCACATTCACGCCGCCCACCAAGGCCATCGGCAGGTTTTCGGCTTCCATCGCACGGCAGGCTTCATGGAGCGCAACAAGGCTCGACGAGCAGGCCGTATCGATCGTCATACTCGGGCCGTGCAGGTCAAAGAAATACGAGAGGCGGTTTGCAATGATGGAGAGCGATGTCCCCGTCATGGCGTAGGGGCCCATGACGCACGGATCGTCCGCATGAATGATCCCCATGTCGGTCGAAGCCGCGCCGATATAAACGGCCGTCTTCGTCCCGGCTGCTTCAGACGGCGCAATGCCGGCATCTTCAAAGGCCTCCCAGGCCATTTCAAGCACCATGCGCTGCTGCGGATCAAGGACCTCAGCCTCCTTCGGACTCATGCCGAAAAAGGCGGCATCGAATTTGCGAACGTCGCCGACAATGCCGGCACTCACGGAACAAGTACGCCCCGATGCCTTTCGGTCGGGATGCCAGTAGCGGCCAATGTCAAAACGTTCTTGCGGAACCGACGTCACCACGTCCATCCTGTTCGTCAATACCTTCCACAACCCATCCAGCGAGGTCACGCCACCGGGAAAGCGACAGCCGATACCGACAATGGCAAAACCTTTTTCGTAAACCATACCTATTCCTTTCAACATATTGACTTGCACGCAGGTTCAGCCGCTCATCTTCAAACGGGACCTTCTCATGCACGCCCATTTTGAATGTTTGGTTTTGTCGTTTGCTCTCAAACCACAAAACCAAACACACTCTCCCCTGAGGAAAATGGAAAGCAACAGCCAAAGAAAAAGAACCCCCTGCGAGCAATTCACAGAGGGTTTCATTTAGCTCATCAGGTGACGAATTCAATCATCCTGATAATTCCTCATGTGGGTTGTCAAATCCACTGAAGGACGCAATTAGAAGCGGTGCGTCAGACCCGTGTAGGCCTGGCCGATGAATTCCTTGTAATCGCTGCCGTCGTTGTTGTCGCCGTTAAGCTTCAGCTGAGCAACGCCAGCACCGGCGTAGAGGCTGGTACGCTTGCTGAGCGGATATTCGTAACGAGCAGAACCACCGAGGTAGGAAGCATCGATATCTTCGAATTCATTCCAAGCACCGTTAGCAGGGTCACGATCGTTGTAACCTTCAACCTTGCCGTCGACGTAGTAAACGCCAACCGTCAGGTTGCCGTTCATGACCGGAACGATCGTGCCGACATGCACACCATAGCCCTTCAGACCCTTAAGCTTGGCGAGCATCTGACCGTCCTCGTCAACTTCCGTGAAGTCAGCCGTATCGATACCAAATGCGGAGCTAGCACCTTCGAAGTACTGAGCCATCACAAAGGTCTTGGCAAAGCCGCAGTCGTAGTTACCGCCGAGATAGACGGCCTGGAAGTCCTTGCGAACCAGAGAGTCGGCATTACGGTTGATGTATTCGTAAGCCATAACCGCATTAAGGTTGCCGAAATTGCCAGTAACGGTTGCAGAAGCATACTGGTCGTTCTTGGAGGACTGATCCTTTTCAGCACCGCTCTGGTTGAAGGAGTACTGGAACGTACCCTGGAGACCAGCAAACTTCGGCGTCTGGTAAACGATCATGTTGTCGGCACGGCCGGACATGGCGAGACCGAGAATATCATTGTCACCGCCATCGAAAGCATCGGCATAGAGATAGACGAGGTCATACGTACCAGCGTTGGAAGCAGTACCGCCCATGCGCCCCATGGAGATCGTACCGAAATCACCAGAAAGGGAGAGGGAAGCTTCGCGATCGAAGAGTGTGTTTTCGGTCTTGAGTTCGCCGGAGTCGGACTTGAATCCGTTTTCGAGCTTGAAAGCAACCGTCATCCCGTTGCCAAGTTCCTCCGTGCCCTTAATGCCGAAGCGGTTGGAAGCGTTGAGACCACCATCGAGACCGAACGTGCTCTGAGCGTCGTAACGCTTGCCATCGATACCTTCATGGTGACCACCCTTACCAGCGTCGACGTCCTTGTAGGAATACATCAGACCAGTATCGATCACACCGTACATCGTGACATTGGCAGCCATGGCGGAGCCGGCAAACGCGCCGAGAACGGCGACAGCAGCGAGAGATTTCTTAAACATATTTCTATCCTGTATGAAAATTCATTCTCAACTGGTAGTCGAGAACATGCGCTTACATACCTTAAAGTAGTTCGCCCAAGAACACCATTGTTCCTACGGCTCTCATACCTCTTCGCGCATTTTACTAAAGCGTGATGACAACTTCAAAATATTTTTTCGATGATTATCTCCTCATGTTGCACGAACGCAACAGAATGTCACATCAACATTCATAAGATCGACTGTGATTTAAGCATTTCAGACCAAAAATCACTTTAAGTCATCCACTAGCTCTACCTCATGCGATCTCGCATCGAGAAATGCGCGAAAACCCTTATATAAACGGCTCTCTGGACAGCCATTTCTTACCCAAATCCTCTGGTTTGAGCGGACTCGCCGTTCTTAAACGGCCGGATTTTGCAGATGCCATTTCGATATAACTGCGCCCATCCCACATCAACCAAACCGTATCCGCCGGAATATCCTGCGTCCTGGCTCTTAGGGCTTCGAGTCCCGGCAGATGATCTCCGTACATCAAAATCGACAAGGCATCATTCTTTCCCCATGCTTTGCCGATCCTCACCACGCCTTCATTGAGATGAGAAAGATGCACTTCGTATCGTTCGACTTCGCTCAAGGCTTGAGCCCCTTCGAATTTCCTCCCATCCCATGGACCATGAGCTTCCATGGTGATGATGAACAAAAAAGTAGGTGTCTTCGCAGCCCGCAGATACTCAGCCGCCCATTGAAGCAGTGAAGCATCGCTGACATACCGCCCGCAAAGCGCGCTCTTTTCCATCATTTTCGGCCATTTTGTCTGCAGGACGCTTAAATCGATGAATTCATCAAAGCCCAAGTTTTTCATGACCTTGTCACGTTCGAAGAACCTGGCGTCGTTGGGATGACAGACAACCGTTCGGTAGCCTTGTGCCTTCAGTTGCCACGCCAGGCTCTGCATCGGCATCATGGCTGCCAGCCGATACGGATCAAAGCCGTAGGTCTCAAGCTCCCGCGGTGCAATGCCCGTCAACACGGCAAATTCCGTTCGCATTGTATAAGCTCCGCGCCAGTCTAATTTCAGCGCACCGCTTGTTGACCGGCACATCAGCTCGTCGATGGCGGGCATACGGCTCGGCCGATCAAGCAGCGCGCCGATGGGCACAAAGGATTCGGCTTGAATGAGGAGACGATGCCCAAGTGCCGGCGTGTGCTTGCCGTCGAACGATCGCACACTCTCCCCTTTGATCTTCGCAAAACGCTCTCGAACGGCATGACGATACTGTCCGTGCCGAAGAACATGCAGCAAAGCGGCTCCCAACGGCGTATAAGCCCAGGCATCGGTCTGCGTATCGAAACTCATGGGATAATGCGACAGGAAGCTCTTGATCCTACCCGAGGGCTTCGCCATTCTGACAACCATCAGGCCGCCCCCCCCAAGCCAAAGGCCGACGAATCCCAGACGCTCACCATCCGTCAAGACATTCATCGGCGCTTCGATCGTCAAGCACCAGCCAAGTGCAGCACCCCCAGCGATTACCACCGGCCAGACCCACTTTGGGGCATAGCCGAAATAAAGTCGCGGATACCGCAAGGCATGCCCCGCCAAAAAGATGTCAGAAAAGACAAGAACTTCATTGAGGATCGCCACCTTCAGCCGATTGCCTGCCCAAAGCAGCGCAATTAAGGCTGCGCCGATGGAAACGGATGTCCAATAGCGGTCCGTGACAAGTAGCAGCAATGCAAAGACGTTCGCCACCGTCATCACGGCTACGACATCGCCCACCTGTCTTTCCTGTCTGGTGAGAAATACCGTCGGCGCAGCTGCCGGCGCAGCCTCCCGATTAGCCGACATCAGCATCAGGCTCAAGCCCACTATGGCTCCGCATACAGAAGCCCACATCGTCAGCACCTCACCATTTCGTCGATGCGCTCTCGTGATCAGGCTTAACCGTAAAGAAAAAGCCTTTTAGAAACAGAGGTTGCAGGCATCTCGGCAACAGATTAAGCAGGCCGATGCCAAAGGCCAAAATTCGCGGGAAGGCATATTCCGCTTTTTCCGACTCAATGGCGGCCTTCATCTTGCGCGCGCCCTCGTCCGCATTCATAAGCCAAGGCTTCGCACCCTGATAGCGCCGGCTCATGTCGGACTCGATAAAGCCCGGACAAAGCACCGTGATCCCAATGTTCCGATCTTTCGTCAACCGTCGGATGGCCTCACCGAACACGCGAAGCGCGGCCTTCGAAGCCGAATAGCCCGGCGATCCCGGCAATCCCGTCAACGCAGCAAGCGAAGCCACTATGGCAACCTGCACGTGTACCTTCGACCTGCCATTCGTATTCGACTGCATGACTGCCCGCACGAATGCATTGCACGCCAAAATATTTGCGACGGCATTGACGTCAAGCTCACGCTTCAGGTCATCCATCCTTTCAGGCAGATAGTACGCCGCCTCGTCCGCATGATTGCGCACCTCTTCCACAGACGCAGATACACCCGCCGCAAGAATCAGCCGAACCGCTCCCAAAGCCGCCGCTTTGCGGCACCACCTCACGGTTGCGGCTTCATCCCGTACGTCGTAAGCGTCGATTTCCACTTTCGCACCAAGACGTTCGCAGAACGCCTTCGTATCTGTCAGCACATCGAGCCTGCGCCCGGCCAAAAGAAGCATCACGCCGGGCTTTGCATAGGCACGCGCCAATGCGCGCCCGATTCCGCCCGTCGCACCTGAGATGGCTACGATCTTCACGCCTTCACCCCGTTTTTCTCCGACAGCGCCTTTACCCATAGCTCTCCCGCATCCGAATGCCTCACGAGGAGTGCATCAGCCGTCGGAATCACATCCCGACATTCAAAGGCACATCGCTCATAAAAGCGACGTGCCCGCTCATTGTCTGCCCAGCAGTGCAGCGCAATGGACGTCAAGCCGCGCTCGCGCGCCAAATCACCCGCCACGTCCATCAGCAATTTTGAAAGTCCCTTCCCTCTGAAGCTTTCATTTACCCAAAGCGTATTAATCCATAACGCTTTTTCGACCTTCGCTTCCAGAAGCGGACGCATGGGCTTCACACGGGCTTCACCCAAAAAGCCCTCCATCATGCCCGAAACCGTCTGCTCCTTCGCATCATAAGCAAAGAGCAGACCAGCAAGCTCCCCGCCCACATCAACGAGGAGCACATTGCTCAAATTCAAGTTCCCGCTTCCGCGGATGAGAATCATTTCCAGAATTTTCTCAGGGGTCATACCCGGAAAAAGATCCCCCAGCAGATATTCAATAACGCCTTCGGACACGGTCGTAATGATCGATGCCACCGTCTGGGCATCATCCTGAGTGGCCATTCGCAAACGGATGTCCGCTGCTCCCATGAGGATTTCTCCTTCTGTGTTTTAGTTATTTGAATTTACGCGTATAGTCATCGCGCGAGCGCAGAATGATCTGCCAGTGCTTCGGCCTCAATCGCACAGTTGAAGACTCAAACCTTTCAATCGTTGCATTGACCGCCAGATCAATACCATGCGGTGAATAGAAGTTCCCATGAATCAAAGCCTGCGAGTATAGAATGCGCTTGAAAGCTCTGTAGAGCGGCTTATTCGGCGCTTTCGGCGCACGCCAGAACATGTCAAGCGGCGTCGACGGCAAGCTCTGCGTCAAGCCCTCAATATTGTAAATGGAGCGGCCCATGCAGTAGACGGGCTTGTTCTGATCAAGCGCCATCAAGCCCACCGTACTATTGATCAGCACCACCCCTCGACTTCCGGCAATCATGTCGGCCGTAGAGCCGTCCTCCACATACGTCACACGATCCGCAATTCCCAACTCTTCGGCAAAGCCCTTGATAAATTCACCATAGTCGATCAGCCCGTTGTCAAGCGGATGGTTCTTGATCAAGAGCCGGGTCTTATGGTGTGCATGGAGAGCAAAGGATGCAAGAACATCGGCAATGGCCTCCTGCACACGCACGTACGGCGAATAGAGCTGCACCTGGCTGTCGGAAACGAGCTGCAACGGATAGAAAAAGTACGGATCGTCCGACGCATTGAAGGCTTCGAGCGCTTTGAGCGATCGTTCGCTTCTCTTATTCCTTGTCAAATATCGAGGCAGGATCCCTAGCAATTCAAAGAAAATGTTGGTCGGACGATGTGTCCTGTAGTGATGGAATTTTGGCCAAAGGCATACGTTCCCCACATGATGAAAAATCGCTTTGTACACCTTGTCGCGAATGTCGTTTTCCACAGTGATTGCCTTTGGATCCGGGAGTCCAACCGCCATCTCACGAATATCCTGAGGATTGACCGGCAAAGACGATCGGCCGTTGACCCCGTTTTCTTCCAACGTTGAAAAGCCCGCTCGCAAATATCCTTCTTCAAAGACCCAGACACGAATGCCGCGAGCATAAGCCAGACGCACGGCTTCCCAATGAAGCGGACGCCAGTCGCCATAAAGGCATATATCCGTCACGCCCTCTTCTCGGTAATAATGTCCGATCCACTCTGGCCACTCATAAAGCGTGCCCGTGTAGTCAAGCGCCCTGCGGCCTAATCCCCACAACATCCTGTCGCCGCCACAGAAATTAACCTTGTCGACACGCGCCCCTTCTTTGACCAGGCCGTCCGCCAAGCGGCGGAAAAAATGACTCTGAGGTCCCTGCAGCAATAAAAAATAACGCCCCGACAACGGAGCGTCCGACGAATCATAAGGAGGATTTGTAGATGTCGACATACCAAGCCATCGCGAATCCGCGGCTTTCACAACACACGAAAACCCGAAACATTCAATTCTTGTTGATCCAAATTGTCTCAACAAGTAATACATAAGGACGAATTGGATCGAGCAGACATGACCTAAATTGCCGTTCGATCACTAGTTGATCATTTTACCCCCAAAATCTCGGACCGGTTGGCTGTATAACCAACCGGTCCGAGATTTTGGGTGAGACTATTAATATCTTGACGATCGGCTGAGGATGAGACGGGTGAGGATGCGGGAAAACGTCATGCCCGGACCGTGTGTCCGGCATGGCAAGTTCCTTCTTCTTGCGGTAGCATAGGCGCGCCCGGCAGAGCCTTGAAAAGGGGCGAAAAGCCGACATGTTCCCAACCCTCAAACAGTCTCCCTCCTGGCGGTGCGCCGTGAAAAAGGCCTTCCTTCAGCTTCACATCTCCATTCTTCTGGCCGGCTGGACCGGCGTCTTCGGCAAGCTCATGATGCTCTCGCCCGGCCTCATCGTCTTCTGGCGCATCGTGATTGCGGGCGGCTGCCTGTGGCTCTGGGCCTGGCTGACGAAGCGCCTTGAGAAGGTGACGCCGCGCGACAGGATCGCGATCATGGGCGTGGGCGCGCTTCTCGCCGTGCAGTGGACGCTCTTCTATGCCTCGATCAAGGCCTCGAACGTGAGCATCGGCGTCGTGGCCTTCTCGTCGATCGGCTTTTTCACGGCGCTCATCGAGCCGCTGATGAACAAGGCCCGCATCTCGCTGCGCGAGGTGCTCTTCTCGCTCGTGACGATCTTCGGCATCTCGCTCATCTTCCACTTCGACGCGCAGTACCGCCTCGGCATTGCGCTCGGCCTCGTGGGCGCCGCAGCAGCGGCGCTTCTAGCCGTCTACTTCAAGCGCTACCGCGCCAAGTACTCGAGCGTCACCGTCATGAGCTGGCAGCTGCTCGGCGGCTTCGCCTTCTCCTGCGTGGCGATCCCCGTCTACGTCTCGCTCATGCCGCCCGAGCCCTTCATCCCGACCTGGCCCGACACGCTCTATCTGCCGATCTTCGCGATCTTCTGCACGCTCTTCATGTACATCCTGCAGATCCAGTCGCTCGAGCACATCTCGGCCTTCACGGTCAACCTCTCCTACAACCTCGAACCGATCTACTCGATCATCCTCGCCATGATCATCTTCGGCGAGGCCCGCGACCTCGGTCCTTCCTTCTACGCAGGCATCGGACTCATCGCACTGTCCGTGGCGCTGCAGACCAGTTCGGTCGTGCGCAGCAGGAAGCGCCAGAAGCGCATTGAGGCCCGAAAGGCCGCCGAGTCCGCTAAGGCCGGGAAGACTGAAAATTCTTGAGACAAAGTCGTTTGCGGTTTTTCCCGCTCGCACGCGGTCGGTGGTACGATTCTGCGTGTTCCTTTTTCACATCAGGAAAGCCCATGACCCGCATTCTCAAGAGACTGGCTGCGGCCGCCTGCATGACGCTCACGCTTGGCGTCGCCTTCGCTGACCAGCCCCTCAAGATCGGATCCATCACCTACGATCCGCAGGCGAACGTCAACGGCGAGCAGCTTCTGCTCAACGGTGCGGGCCTTCGCACGAAAATCTTCTTCAAGGTCTACACGGCAGGGCTCTACCTGAAGGCGCCCGCCCGCAGGAACACCGAGGCCATGGCCCAGAACAGCGCCGCCCGCGTGCGTCTCGGCCTGCTGCGCGACGTCTCCTGCGCGAGCTTCATCGACTCGCTCAATGACGGCATCAAGGCGAACCTCCAGCCTACCAAGGAAAAGGCGATTTCCGCCGAACTTGAGGCCCTGCGCAGCCTCATGAGGTCTATCGGCGACGTGAAAACGGGCGACATCATCGACTTCGACTATTCGCCCGACATGGGCACCACGGTCCATCTGAATGACAAGCCCGTGGGCGAGCCCATCGGCGGCGGCCGCGCGCTCTACAGCGCCGTGCTCGCCATCTGGCTTGGCGACAATGCCATCGACGACGGCCTCAAGAAGAAGCTTTTGAAATCAGGCGACTGAATGCCCTGAAAAATACAACGGCCCGGAACCGCAAGGTTTCGGGCCGTCTTTTCATTGAAGGACTGCGGGGCATTCGCCCCTGAGCTTCCTCAGAAAGCGCTTGGCGGTGCCGCACGCATAGCCGAGCGCATAGAAGCGCTCGCCCATCGCGTGGATGATGGCCTCAACGTCGGGCAGCGGAAGCTTGTCGGCGATGTAGCCGCGAAGCTCCTCACGAAGAACGTCCTCGGCGGGACGGTTTCGCATTTCGGAGACGGCGCGAAGCGTGCGCATGGCCTCGGGGGAAAGACGCCCCATGATCTCGCGGGTGACGTCGGGAGCGTGCTCTTCAAGCGAACTGCGCGCCATGGCTAACCTCAGGCGAATTCGGGCGGAACGCCCGTGAAGACCTGCGCCCACATGCCTGCGACCTGCGCCAGCGCCTGACGGGCCGCGGGCGTGTCGAGGCCGCCGCGCTCGACGATCTCGCGCGCGAGGTTGTCGGCGTCGTCGGCAAAGAGCGCAGCCGCATGCGTGATCACCTGACGGGGCGAATGGCCGTGATAGTCGAGCGTCTCGGCCAGATAGTCGGCGAGACCGCCGTTGCCGTGCCACTCGGAGTCGGCCTCATAGTGAGGATTCTCGCCCGAAAAGGCGTTGACGAGCCAGCGCACGAGCTTGCTCTTGGCCTCCTCGTACTCCTCGTCGCTCATCATGCCCGCGGCGCGCTGAGCGGCGCGAAGCGTCATGTTGCGGACGGCCTTCGCGAAGATCTCGCCCGTCACCTCGACGCTCAGAAGATTGGGCAGACGCTCCGCCCTGGAACTGAAGTCCTTGCAGCATCCTGCGCTGCAGTTCGATCCGCAACCGGCCATGTCCCGTCTCCGATCGTTCAGTTGAGTTTGTCGGCCCTGCGGCCGGTGAAGCGCAGCGTCCAGAGCGCGGCGGTCGAATTCACGGTCTCGGAGAGCTTCTCGGGCGTCATCTCATCGGCCTTCGTCAGCGTGCGGACCATGTCGTAAATGCCGTGCAGGAAGGTGCGGCACACGTAGACCATGACGGCGCGCGGATTGGCACTGTCGATCTCCTCGGGGAGCTCGTCCTCGGCATAGTCGGGAAGCTTGCGCAGCTCCTCGACGAGCGCGGGACCGACGAGCGGAAGCGCGCTCGTGAAGCCGGGATTCTCACCCATGAGCGTGCGGGCGAGGTGACGCGCAATGGCATCGTCCTCCTCGGTTGCCTGGTCGGGCGTGATGGCCTTCGTGGCAACGCGGTGCATGCGGCGGAGCACGTCCCAGATGCAACCGACCAGCAGCTGTTCGAGCACGTTCTCGTCAAGAACGACAGCCTCGACCTTTTCCTCGCCCTGCTCCGGGGCCTGCTCCTCGATCTTCTTTTCGTCCGTCATTCCGTCTTGTCTCCTTCGCTGTCATCCGCCGCGCCTTCCTCGTCCTCCTCTTCGGGGGCAATGCCGAGGATCATCTCAGCCCAGGTGGCGAAGTGGGCGGAGAAGAGTTCGTCATGAAGGACGCCATTCAGAATGGTCTGCATGTCCGTCGTCTCGTGGGCATCGGCCCAGTACTCTGCGATGGCGGCGGCCTCCTGGAAGCAGGTCATGACGGCGAGCACAAGGAGACTCTCGTCATCGGCGAAGGTCCTGCGGTCCTCCTCGGGCATGTTTTCAAGCATGTCGGAAAGAAGCGGACGAAGGGCGGCGCCCCGCGCGGCGGGATCCCAGCCCTCGGGAAGCTCGAGCGAGTCGGTGTGCCCCATGAAGATCGAGGCGACGCCGAAGACGATCCTGGAGAAGTCATTGGGATCGCCCTGCTCATTCAGCATGACGGCGATCGCATCACGTCCGGTGTACATCAGGATCTCGGCGAGAACGGCGGAATCGCCGATCGAAGGAAGCGCCACGACGGCGCCGCTCGTATTCTGTTCGGTCATAGGAAATTTCATCCTTGGGGGCCATCATGCAGGGGTGCCGCGGCTCTTGTGAAAACATGCCGACATTATACAGAGCGAAGGCCCCGCACCCGCTTCAGGAGTACGAAACGGCATGCGGTGCAGGTGATGATGGAGGTGCGACGGAAAAGGCGCCCGCGGACGAATCCTGCGGGCGCCTTCGGAAGGTGCTTCAAAGGACGGCTCAGGCCTTGGGCGGGAGCTGGGCCTTGGCGCCGTCGACGATCTTCATCGCCGAGGCGATCATGCCGGAGATGTCGCCGAGGTTGCCCGGGACGATGAGCGTGTTGTTGGTCTTCGCGAGCTGCGAGAAGGCCTCGACGTACTTTTCGGCGACCTGCAGGTTGACGGCGTTCATGCCGCCTTCGGCCTGCGTGGCGGCGGCAACGCGGCGAAGGGCCTCGGCCGTTGCCGTGGCAAGGGCGAGCGTGGCGGCCGCCTGGCCTTCGGCCTTGTTGATCTCGGCCTGCTTTTCACCCTCGGACTGGGCGATGGCGGCCTCGCGGGCGCCGGTGGCGAGGTTGATCTGCTCGAGCTTGCGGCCTTCGGATGCGGCGACGACGGCGCGCTTTTCGCGCTCGGCCGTGATCTGCTGCTGCATGGCCTGCAGGATGACGGCGGGCGGCGTCAGGTCCTTGATCTCGTAGCGGAGCACCTTGACGCCCCAGTTGAGGGCCGCCTCGTCAATCGCGGAGACGACGGACTTGTTGATGAGATCGCGCTCCTCGAAGGTCTTGTCGAGCTCCATCCTGCCGACGACGGAGCGAAGCGTCGTCTGGGCGAGCTGCGTGATGGCGACGACGTAGTTGGACGTGCCGTAGGAGGCGCGCTGCGGGTCGGTCACTTGGAAGAAGAGGACGCCGTCGACCGTGAGCTGGGTATTGTCGCGCGTGATGCAGACCTGGCTCGGCGTGTCGAGCGGGATCTCCTTGAGGGAGTGGCGGTAGGCGACGCGGTCGATGAAGGGAATGATGAAGTTGAGGCCCGGCGTGAGCACGGCGTGGAACTTGCCGAGGCGCTCGACCACCCACGCGGTCTGCTGGGGCACGACCTTGACGGACTGGAACGCAAAGAGCACCGCCACGACGACGAGCACGAGCGTAAAGATGAGAAAGCCGCTGACGTTCATTTTTTTCAATGACTCCGTATGACGTGTGAAATAGGCGTCGCCTCTACTTGAGGGCGGCGGAACGAAGGACGAGGCGAGTGCCGTCGACGCGGGCGATGATCCAGGTGCCCGGCGTGAGATCGCCCTCTTCGGCACAGGCGAGCCAGGGCGCGCCGCGGTACTGCACGACGGCGGTGCCGCCCGTGCCCACGGATTCGACTCGGATGCACTCGCCCTCGTCAAGATTCATGAGACGATCGGCCTGCGGATTCTTCCTGCGGCGCAGGAGATGCGCAAGCGCGCAGCCGATGACGGTCACGAGGGCGCAGACCGCGAACTGCCAGCTCGCCGAGAGGCCAAGCCAGCTCGCGGCGCCCGCGGCCGCGCACGCCAGCGTGACGGCCAGAAGATAGACCGTGCCCGTCACCATCTCGACGGCGGCGACGATCAGCGCCAGTATGAACCAGAGAACCGTACCTGATATGATCAACGTTCCTGCCTCCGCAAGCGCCCCTGATCCGCCGCAGGAACCGCCCTGCGGGCCACAGAGGCCGTACCAGAACACTCTAGCACAGCGGCGAACGGCGGCACTCCTAGGTTTTCACGCACTTACGAAACGACAATCGGGAAGACAAAAAGACCGGCGCCCGCATTCCTCCGAAGAGAACTGCGGGCGCCGGTCTTCACTCAACTGCAGAAGTCGTGAAAACTATTCTCCGTGCGTACGGTCTCGAATCGCATCCAGTCCTGTCGCCGCGGCAAAGGCAGCGATCGCCGCCGCAAAGCTCGCCTGCGGCGCGAGAAGACCGAGAACGGGCGCCGCAAGAAAGAATGCGGAGACCGAAAGACCTGCGGTTGAGGCGGCTCTGAGCGCCGTGCGCGTCCTTGCAGCTGCATGCTTCGTCATGTTGCCCTTCCCTGCGCCCGAAAGGCGCCTGTGATTCGTGTGGTCCTGCCCGTTCGCACCTGCGAATGGTTCTTAATCATCATTAATGATAATCATTCTCATGGCACATGTCAAGCACGGACGTGAAAACATCTCGGGCACATGCGATTCGAAGGGACCAGACAAAAGCCCCCGGCGCCTTTCGGAGCCGGGGGCCTTGTTCGGACTAGCGTCTCAGCACGTCAATTACTTGACGGCGAGGCGACTTACTTGACGGCGAGGCGACGCCACGTGTCGACGACGGTGTCGGGGTTGAGCGAGATGGACTCGATGCCCTGTTCCATCAGCCAGGCGGCGAAGTCGGCGTGGTCGGAAGGACCCTGGCCGCAGATGCCGACGTACTTGCCGCGTTCGCGGCAGGCCTTGATGGCCATGGCGAGGAGCGCCTTGACGGCCGGATCGCGTTCGTCGAAGGACGCGGCGACGAGGCCGGAGTCTCGGTCGAGACCGAGGGCGAGCTGCGTCATGTCGTTCGAGCCGATGGAGAAGCCGTCGAAGTACTCGAGGAACTGGTCGGCGAGGACGGCGTTGGACGGAATTTCGCACATCATGTTGAGGCGAAGGCCGTTGACGCCGCGCTTGAGACCGTACTGTTCCATGATTTCGTTGACGCGCTTGGCTTCATTGAGCGTACGCACGAACGGAATCATCAGTTCGACGTTGGTGAGGCCCATTTCGTCGCGCACGAACTTCATGGCGCGGCATTCCATCGCGAAGCATTCGGCGAACTGGTTCGAGATGTAGCGGGAGGCGCCGCGGAAGCCGAGCATCGGATTTTCTTCATCCGGCTCGTAGAGGGCGCCGCCGATGAGCTTGCGGTACTCGTTAGACTTGAAGTCGGACATGCGGACGATGACCTTCTTCGGGTAGAAGGCGGCGGCAATCGTGGCCACGCCTTCGGCGATGCGCTTCTCGAAGAATTCCTTCGGGCTGGCATAGCCGGCGGAGAGGCGTTCGGCGGCGTCGCGCAATTCGCTCGGGACGTTCGGGTACTCAAGAACAACCTTCGGGTGGATGCCGATGTTGTTGTTGATGATGAACTCAAGGCGGGCAAGGCCGACGCCCTTGTTCGGGATGGCCTGGAACTCGAAGGCGAGCTGCGGGTTGCCGACGTTCATCATGACCTTGACCGGGATTTCCGGGAGGGCGCCGCGCTGGACTTCCTCAACGGCCACTTCCTGGATGCCTTCGTAGATGTTGCCCGTGTCGCCTTCGGCGCAGGACACCGTCACTTCGTCGTTTTCGCAGAGGCGTTCCGTGGCGTCGCCGCAGCCGACGACGGCCGGGATGCCGAGTTCGCGGGCGATGATGGCCGCGTGGCAGGTACGACCGCCGCGGTTCGTCACGATGGCGGAGGCCTTCTTCATCACCGGTTCCCAGTTGGGGTCGGTCATGTCCGTGACGAGAACGTCGCCGGCCTGAACGCGATCCATTTCAGCGGCGCTGTCGACGATGCGGACCGGGCCCGTGCCGATCTTCTGGCCGATGGCGCGGCCCTGGCAGAGCAGGCGGCCCTTGGACTTGAGCGTGTAGCGGAGCTGCACGTCGGCCTTGTTCTGCTGGGACTTCACCGTTTCAGGACGGGCCTGAAGGATGTAGATCTTGCCGTCGTTGCCGTCCTTGCCCCACTCGATGTCCATCGGACGACCGTAGTGCTTTTCAATGATGCGGGCGAAGCGGGCCAGTTCGATCACATCTTCGTCGGTGATGGCGAACTTGCGGCGGTCTTCGGCCGGGACATCGACCGTGCGGACCGTGCGGCCGACGGACTTGTCGGATTCGAACTCCATCTTGATGAGCTTGGAGCCGAGCGTCTTGCGGATGATCGGATACTTGCCGGCATCAAGGATGGGCTTGTGGACGTAGAACTCGTCGGGATTCACGGCGCCCTGAACCACGGTTTCGCCGAGGCCGTAGGAGGCGGTGATGAAGACCACCTGGTCGAAGCCGGATTCGGTGTCGAGCGTGAACATCACGCCGGCGGCGCCGCGGTCGGAGCGGCACATGCGCTGCACGCCGGCGGACAGGGCGACTTCAGCGTGCGTGAAGCCCTTGTGGACGCGGTAGGAGATGGCGCGGTCGTTGTAGAGGGAGGCGAAGACCTCCTTCATGTGCTTGAAGACGGCGTCGATGCCGACGACGTTGAGCACCGTTTCCTGCTGACCGGCGAAGGAGGCGTCGGGAAGGTCTTCAGCCGTGGCGGAAGAGCGAACGGCAACGGAGATTTCCTCCTGACCGTCCTTGAGCCATTCGTAGAATTCGCGGATTTCCTTTTCGAGCTCGGCCGGGAACGGAGCGGCTTCAATCCAGCCGCGGATCTCGGCGCCGGCAGCGGCGAGCGCCTTGACGTCGTCGACGTCAAGGGTGGTGAGACGCTGAGCAATGCGCTCCTCGAGACCGCCTTCCTTCAGGAAGAGGCGGAAGGCTTCGGCCGTGGTGGCGAAACCGTCCGGCACGCGGATGCCAGCGCTCGTGAGCTGGCTGAGCAGTTCGCCGAGCGAAGCGTTCTTGCCGCCGACGCGATCAACGTCGGTCATGCGAAGCTGACTAAAGGGGAAAACGTAACGACCCTGTACCATGCTTATCCTCTTAAGCCCCAAGAACCGGGGCGGTGGTTCAATTGTGGGGGATTTTACCCGTTCAGAGCGCTTTATGCGCCGGAAAATGGGCCTACCCTGCATATTTTTTGATCCCGCAGGACAATTTCAGGGATTTTCCGCAGGTCCGATCCGCCTCAATAGATGAAATCTAGACGCAGGCAGAGTGTCATTGTTCCCATCTAGGTGGTTTTGAGTAGGGCGAGGCACTTTCACGCGACAGCAGATAAAATGACCTGATCCGATCCGGCCGGCAGGCGCCGCCCCCGCGGCCCCGCCCCGCCGCCTCCAGACCGTCTATATATAAAGAGCAAGCCCGTGGTCACCCAGCAGCTGCAGGACTTTGCGCGTCAGTCCGTCTACGACGCGCTTTCCGCCCTCTTTCTCCAGCCCGAGGCGAAGGGCGCCTATGAAAATTACGTCGAGGCGATGCGCGCGGCCGCAGGGCTCGCAGCCGAACTCGGCACGAACGCCGCCCCGTTCGAGGCGGTGCTCGACGCCCCCGCGCCCGAGCCGCTCGAGCTCGAACGCGAGTACGCCAGACTCTTCCTTGGCACATGCGAGGGCACGGTGCCCCTTGCCGAATCCGCCTGGCTCCACAGGGACGAGATCCCGCTCTCCCAGCTCGAGTGCCGCAAGGCCTACGCCGACGCGGGGCTTGAGACCGCAGGCATCCTCGGCGTGCCCGAAGACCATCTCGGCCTGCAGCTCGGCTTTCTCACCGTCCTGATCCTCAAGAACGACCCTGCGGCCGCCACCGCCTTCTTCGAGGCGCACGCCGCCAAATGGCTCCCCGCCTTCGCCGTAGCCGTTCGCGCACGCAGTAACGCCCGACTCTACGCACTGGCGGCCGGCGTCCTCGAGGGCGTCATCGAAATCGAAGCCGCCCTCGCCCAGAAGGCCTGACGGAGGGGAGGCTCTGACCTCCCCGTCTTCATCCACCCCTCCACCCTCTTTTCTTGGCAGAGCTGCGGCAAGTCGACGCTCACCGGCAGCATCGCGGATCTCGTGAAGCCCGCATCGGGCACGATCAGCGTCAACGGCCGCGTCTTCAGATCGGACGATCCGTGCATCGACCTTCCCGTCGAATCGCGCGGCATCGGCTTCGTCTTCCAGTCCCACAGGCTCTTTCCGCACCTCACCGTTCGCAAGAACCTGCTCTTCGGCAGGCGCCTCGGAGGACGCCGCACCGCAGTCGACCAGGAGCGCCTCATCGAGGTGCTCGGCATTGCGCATCTTCTTTCACGTCGTCCCGACACGCTCTCGGGCGGCGAAAGCCAGCGCGTCGCGCTCGGGCGCGCCATTCTCGCCGCCGAGACGCTCCTCATCATGGACGAGCCGCTCGCGAGTCTCGACTCGGAGCGCAAGGCCGAGCTTCTCGGCTACTTCGAGCGCATTCCCGAAATCACGGGCATTCCCGTCCTCTACATCACGCACGCCGCCGACGAAGCCGAGAGGCTCGCGAAGACCGTCCTCACGATGAAGGACGGCCGCATTGCGGACATCCGCACGCCAGCCTGACACCGACCACTCCCAACCCAAGGACATCATCATGAAACCCAAGCCGCTCCTCATTACCCTTGCCGCCGTCTCCGCTCTTGCCGCGAGCGCCGCGAACGCCGCGCAGATCGTCGTCTCGACGGGCGCAGGCTACGTCAAGATGGTCGACGCGCTCGCCGCGCTCTATCAGAAGGAGACGGGCGTCGCCGTCGAGAAGAGCTTCGGCGGCAACATCGGCCAGATGCTCGCCCAAGTGAAGCACGGCAGCGGCGTCAACGTCGTCATCTCCGACGAGGCGAGCCTCGAGAAGTTCCACGATGCGCTCGCACCCGACGCCAGGCGCCTCGGCGACACGCCGCTCGTCCTCGTCTGGCGCAAGGGACTTGAGCTGAAGCGCCCCGAGGACATCGCGCTCGACTCCGTCAAGACCGTCGCCTCGCCCAATCCGAAGGCCGCCGTCTACGGCCGCTCCGCCGCCAAATGGCTCAAGGCGACGGGCCTTGACGCGAAGGTCGCGCCCAAGCTTCAGGTCGTGGGCACCGTGCCGCAGGTCTACTCCTACGTAACGACGGGCAACATGGACGCAGGCTTCGTGAACCTCGCCGTGCTCAAGTCCGGCACGGAGGCACTCGGCGGCCACGCGGCCATCCGCGACGAAAGCGCCGTCGTGCACATGACCGTGCGTCCCGTGCGGGGCGCCGAGGCCGACGCCGACGTGAAGGCCTTCATGGACTTCCTCGCCTCCGAAAAGGCTAAGCCCGTCCTCAGGAAGTTCGGCATCGAATGAGGACGCCCGCGACGCACGCCCGCCATGATCGACCTGATTCTCAACGAGCCGCAGCTCCTCTTCTCGCTTGCACTCACCGCGAAGACCTGCCTCGTCACGCTCGCGCTCTTTCTCGTCGCGGGGCCGCTCGCAGGCTACTACCTCGCGAGGGCGCCGGGAGTAGCCCCGCGCGTCCTCGGCTTCATTATCACGATTCCGCTCGTCTTTCCGCCCGTGGCGCTCGGCTACATGCTCTTGACGGCGCTCGGACGCACGAGCCTCGTGGGCGGAGCGCTCGAACCCTTCGGCCTCTCGCTCATCTTCAACGAGACGGCCGTCGCGCTCGCGGGCTTCATTGCGGGCCTACCGCTCGTCGTGCGTCCGCTTCAGGCGGCGTTCGCCTCGCCGCGCCTCATCGAACTCGAGGAGGCCGCCCGCATCCACGGCGCGGGCAGGCGCGACGTCTTCCTCAGGATCACGCTCCCGCTCGTGCGGCCGAGTCTCGCGGCGGCGCTCCTTCTCGGCTGCGCCCGCGTCTCGGGCGAGGTGGGCATCACGATGATGCTCGGCGGCAACATCTCGGAGCGCACCAACACACTCTCGCTCGAAATCTTCAACGCCGTCTCGCGCGCCGACTTCGACGCCGCGAACGCGCTCTGCCTCCTGCTCTCGCTCTTTGCGGCCGTCATCTTCCTTGCGGCCGAGCTCCTCATCAGGCGCAGCCCAAGGCTCTGACCTCAAACGCCCGTACGACGCGGGAACCCTCAGACTGGACTCATCGGAAATGGCCGATCGGTTAGAATGGAAGGATTACCCAATCCTTTTCATCTATCCGCCATGACAGACACCCAGAAGTGCGCCCCCTGCCGACAGATCTTCATCGTGAGCGACGGCACCGCCATCACCGCCGAAACGCTCGCGCATTCGATCATGACGCAGTTCCCCGACCTCGACTACCACCAGACGCGCATCCCGTTCGTCAACACGGTCGAGAAGGCGCTTGAAACCGCGCAGCGCATCAATCAGGTGGAAAAGGAAGAAGGCCTTCGTCCGATCATCTTCACGACCTTCGTGGATCCGGACATCATGCGCACCTTCAACGAACACGTGAGCGGTCACATCATCGACCTCTTCCGCAAGTTCGTCGGCCCGCTCGAGACCGAGCTCGGCATGAAGAGCGCGCACTCCATCGGCCAGAGCCACCGCATCCGCGACGACGCGAAGTACAACCGCCGCATCGCCGCCATCGACTACACGCTCCAGCACGACGACGGCCAGACGAACCGCGGCCTCGACGAAGCGGACGTGATCCTCGTGGGCGTCTCCCGCTCGGGCAAGACCCCGACGTCGCTCTACCTCGCCATGCAGTTCGGCATCAAAGTCGCCAACTACCCGCTCATCCCCGAGGACTTCGACCGCGGCTCCCTGCCCGACGCCCTCATTCCGCTTCGCGAAAAGCTCTTCGGCCTCTCCATCAAGCCCGAGCGCCTTTCCGAAATTCGCAACGAGCGCCGTCCGAACAGCCGCTACGCCAGCATCGAGAACTGCCGTCAGGAAATCGCCGACGCCGAAGGCCTGATGGCCCGCGAAGGCATCCGCTGGCTCAACTCCACGACGAAGTCGATCGAGGAAATCTCCGCCACGATCATGGCCGATCTCGGCCTCGACAAGCGCCGCAACTCCTGACGCCGACGACAGTCAAACCCCAAGAAGGCCCGGCTTCTTCTCGGAAGGCCGGGCCTTCTTTCTTTCCCGGGCCTCAGGCAGCTACGCCAGAAGCTGCGCCTGCGCAGGCGGCTCTCTCCAGGGGCCGTTCATAAGCTCCTCGTACGCCTCAAGCCAGCCGAGCCTCTCGACGGCTGACCTGAAGGGACCCTCGACGAGCGGCGCACGGATGTCGATCTCCTCGCCCGTGACGGGATGCGGGAGCGTCATCCTCGCACAGTGGAGCATCAGGCGGTCCGCACCGAACCATTGCGCGACCGCACGGTTGAGGGGGCCCTTCCCGTAGGTGGCGTCCCCGATGACGGGATGCGCAAGCCACTTGAGATGACGGCGGATCTGATGCCTTCTGCCCGTGAAGAGCTCGGCCTCGACGAGGCCGAGGCGGGTCGTCTCGAACCTGCCCGAAGGAACGGGCGCCTCGCCCCTTGCGCGCTCGATGAAGACCGTGCGCGCATCCTGAGGCTCCGACGGACCGCGTCGTTTCTTCAGATACGGATCCTCGGGGAGCGAGAGCGGATGGCGGCAGTCGACGGATTCCTCGAGCCAGCCGCGCACGACGGCCGCATAGCGCTTCTTCACCTCGCCCGCCATCATGATGCGCCCGAGCCTCGAGGCCGTGTCCGCATCACACGCAAAGACGAGCACGCCCGACGTCCCGCGGTCGAGCCTGTGCACGGGCCAGACCCGACGGCCGAGCTGCTCACGCACGCACTGCACGGCAAAGACCGTGTCGCCGTTGGCGATCTCGGTGCGGTGCACGAGAAGCTTCTCGGGCTTCATCACGGCACACATCACGTCATCAAGATAAAGGACGGGAAGAACGGGAGGAACGGGCTCGGCCTGAACGGCCGCTTCGGCTTCGAATGACAGCATGGAGAGGCGGAAATGGCGTCGGTTGACGGAACGGGCGCCCATCATACCCAAATCCGGGCCTTTTTCGGCGGGATTCGTCGACAAAACCCGCCTCAGGACGCGCAACGGTGGACCTTCACATGCCGACACGAGGCCCCAGTCCGTGACCAGCATCCGGCATCCATTTGCCTTCGACTGCGGCTCTAGCGAAGGAAACGGAATGAAGCACAAGCGTCACGCCTTGATGATGTAACAATTTGTGTATCCATTCGCCACATCGAAAACCCATCTATAAAATGTGGTCAATTTAGCCGCAGAAACGTCATCCCTTTCAAACCGACGTATCCGCGGCTTTTTCCTGAGTACTGACGGCAAATACCACTTTTGTTTTCGCTAACTGCGAAGGAGATGTTCTTAATGTCTACGCCAAACGCCCCCCTGACGATTCGCGACATGATCGAACCGGCCATCATGGCCGCCGGCGGCTGGGTCAACACCCACGCTCATGCAGACCGTGCCTACACCCTCAGCCCCGACGTTCTCGAGATGCGCCGCACCTGCACGCTTCAGCAGAAATGGGACGCCCTCGACGCCCTCAAGCGCAACTCCACGGAAGAAGACTTCTACCGCCGCTTCTCGATGTTCTTTGAAAACCAGATCGCCCAGGGCGTGTCCGCCCTCGCGACCTTCGTCGACATCGACCCGCAGTCTGAAGACCGCGCCATCAAGGCCGGCCTGCGTGCCCGCGAACACTATCAGGACCAGCTGACCGTCAAGTTCGCCAACCAGACCCTCAAGGGCGTGATCCATCCGGAAGCCCGCAAGTGGTTCGACATCGGCGCTGAACTCGTCGACATCATCGGCGCGCTCCCGAAGCGCGACGAACGTGACTACGGCCGCGGCGACGAAGCCTTCGACATCATCATGGAAACGGCCAAGTCCCGCAACAAGATGGTCCACGTCCACGTCGACCAGTTCAACGAAAGCCTTGAATACGAAACCGAGCAGCTCTGCGAAAAGACCATCCAGCACGGCATGCAGGGCAAGGTCGTCGCCATTCACGGCATCTCGATCGCCGCTCACTCCCGCGCCTACCGCCAGCGTCTCTACACGCTCATGCGCGAAGCCGACGTGATGATGATCGCCTGCCCGACCGCCTGGATCGACACCCCGCGTTCCGAACAGATCGGCCCGATGCACAACTCCATGACCCCGGTCGACGAACTCGTCCCGGCCGGCATCACCGTCGCCCTCGGCACGGACAACGTCTGCGACGCCATGGTGCCCTGGAACGCCGGCGACATGTGGCACGAAATGACCACGCTCGCCACGGGCTGCCGCTTCGACTACTTCGACGAACTCGTCAAGATTGCCACGGTCAACGGCCGCAAGGCGATCGGCATCGACTAATTTTCAGGAAAGAGATATAGAAAATGTTCAAGTCCAAGATTGCTGAAAACATCCTCGCCGAACACCTCATCAACAACGGCGCCGTGTCCTTCCTGACGGAACGTCCGATGCGCCTCAAGTCCGGCCTGATCACGCCGATCTACGTCGACAACCGCCGCCTGACGGCCGTCCCGGAAGCCTGGCGCGACATCCTTGAAACGATGGCCACGAAGGTCGTCGAACTCGGTCTCGAATTCGACATCGTCGCGGGCGTCGAAGGCGCCGGCGTCTCCCACGCCGCCGCTCTGGCCTACCGTCTCAACAAGCCGAGCATCTTCGTTCGTCAGGCCGCCAAGACCTACGGCAACAAGAGCCGCGTCGAAGGCTGCGACATCGCCGGCAAGCGCGTCCTCCTCATCGAGGACCACATCTCCACCGGCCTCTCGCTCCTCTCCGCCGTCGAAGGCCTCAAGGCTGAAGGCGCCACGGTCACGGACTGCCTCGCCATCACCTCCTTCGGCATCGACGAGACCAACAAGCTCTTCGAAAAGCAGCAAGTCCGCTGCCACGAAATGATCGACTTCACGAAGGTCATCGACAAGGCCATCGAACTCGGCACGATCTCCGCCGACAAGAAGGAAGTCCTCAACGACTGGCTCGCCAATCCGTGGACCTGGGCCGCTCGTCACGCCCTCACCCCGATGGACAACGAAAACTAATTTCCGTCGATCGGTTTGAATAGTCCCGCGTTCTTTGAAAACGCGCGCGGGACAGTCGAAAGGAGCGCTTTGCGAAAGCAGCGCTCCTTTTTTGCATCAAGTGCACGCCGCCGCGAAGATCAGCCGCACACCCTCCCGAACGACAAGCGTGAAATCCTGATTTCATTTCTGGTAGAATTGATTCGATGAGCTTCGGCAGAAACTGATGGAGTCTCGAACATGATGCGTGCGCTTCTGCTTGCGTCACATACTGACGCACCCCGTCATATTCTTCCCTCATGCAGATGCTGAAGCCCACCAAGGAGGAGAGAAACAATGAATGCAGTTGTCCGCAACGGTTGCTGTGAGATCAGAGGCGGCGCCGGCAAGCCCCGCGTCACGCTTCCCCCGATGAACATCGACGAAGCCATCCTTCATCGCGACCATGTCGCCGTCGTCCTGAGAAACGGCTACTGTCAGCTTTACAACACCGAAGGCAAGCTCGTCACGACGTACAGTGTCAACGACGCCAAGTTCGTCCGCTTCGTCGGCGACGACCAGCTGGCCATCCACCGCCGCAACGGCCGCGTCGAAATCCACGACTTCACCGGCCGTCTCGTCCGCGTGTCCGCCTGATCAGGGCCCGCGACGCACCGCAAAGCCGCAGATTCCGCAGCGACCGGCGGCTTTTCTACATCCACTGCATCCTGCCTGCGCAAGGATGCGTAACGTCTTGTTTCGGACCGCAGCCCTCATCCGCCCGCCGCACCCGCAATGGTGTATCGTGAGGATGTGGACTGAACGGAAGATCAGTCCAAAATGACCGTTTTTTCGACCCAAGACAAGAACAAAGCCATGCCCCAGAAGAAACTCCTCGTGATCGGCCTTTTCAGCCTGACCGTCGCCCTCAGCGGCTGCGCCACCGACGGCAACTACTATCGTTCCGACGTCTACAGCTCCAGCCAGGTGAACCAGGCTCAGCGAGTGAACACGGTTGAAATCATCGCCATCAATCCCGCTCAGGTGGCCGTGAACAACAGCGAAAACTCCGACCGTGCCCGCGCCACGGGCGCCATCCTCGGCGCGATCGCCGGCGCCGCCATCGGCAACCACAACAACCACTCGACCTCGTCCCGCGTCCTCGGCGGCCTTGCCGGCGGCGCGATCGGCGGTCTTGCAGGCGACGCCGTCGGCGGCTCCGGCACGACCTATGTCGACGGCGTGCAGCTCGTCTACCGCTCCTCCGACGGGCAGGTCTACCAGTCCACGCAGGTCGGCCGCATCTGCGAATACAAGCTCGGCTCCGCCATCATGGCCTCGTCTCGCAGCGGCGAGACCCGCATCCAGCCGAACAACCCGTACGGCTGCGGCAAGCGCTGATCCGGGTTTCCTGAAGGAAGTTTCATCGTCAATAACCCCTGTCTGAAGACAGAGGCTTGAAAGAGCCTTTATTGACTAGCCTCAGCGCCCCTCTTTCGAGAGGCGCTACGTTGGTTGGGAATGTATAGGCACCGTGGGATGTACATCCTAGTTCCACGCTCTGCGGCCTGTGATTAAA